>Ga0180222_1000138_pt1 | contig 126668 bp, 111 predicted proteins | sample eDN5th37CKraftOP_FD_151336 | JGI IMG/M metagenome (GOLD analysis project Ga0180222, IMG submission 151336) | Enriched Organic Plus compost microbial communities from Emeryville, California, USA - eDNA 5th pass 37_C Kraft OP (version 2) (version 2) ... | reverse complement strand
CGATGGCGCGATCGAGCTGCCCTACGACATCCCGAACTTCTACGTCGACTACGTGCGCGAGGAGCCGCAGGGAATCCCGACCGCCTTCTGGCGCGGCGTCGGCCCAACGCGCAATGCCTTCGTCATCGAGAGCTTCATCGACGAGCTGGCGCTCGCGGCGAAGAAGGATCCGCTGCAGTTCCGCCTAGAGCTGACGGCCAAGAACTCCAGGGCGCGCCATGTGCTGGAGCGGGCGGCTGCGCTCTCGGGGTGGGGCGAGCCGCCACCGCCGCGGCATGGCCGGGGCATTGCGCTGCTCTATGCGTTCGGCACCTACCTTGCGCAGGTGGCCGAGGTGAGCGTCGGGGATAGCGGCGAGGTGCGGGTCAACCGCGTGTGCGCCGTTGTCGATTGCGGACAGGTGGTCAATCCCGACACGGTCGAGGCGCAGCTCCAGAGCGGCATCATTTTCGGTCTGTCGGCGGCGCTCTGGGGCGAAATCACGCTCAAGAACGGCCGGGTCGAGCAGTCGAACTTCGACAACTATCGCGTGGTGCGGATGGACGAGGCGCCGAAGATCGCGGTGGAGATCGTGAAGAGCGGCGAAGCGCCGGGCGGCGTTGGCGAGCCGGGGACGTCCGTCGTGATGCCGGCGGTGCTCAACGCCGTGCATGCCGCGACGGGCGTACGGCTGCGCAGGCTGCCCGTGGACGTGGGCGCGCTGCGGTCTGCCTGATGCGATCATGGTCTAAGGGTTGAGATTGAAATCGGCGGTGCCAAGCGTGCCGCCGATTTCATTTCGGCGGAACGCCGTCATAGCTCGTGCCCCAAACCGTGTGGCCGGGGCGCGATTGCTTGCCGTGCAACGGGGGGGAAAACCTACTTCTTGCGGAAGGCGTCGAGGCGAACGATCTGAGCGCCACCGTTGTCCTGCCGCGGGGGCTGCTCGTCTCCCTCCTTGGCTGCGGCGGGCTGCAGCGGCGTTGGCGGGGGCGGCTCGGGCCGGGTCGACGCGTGCGAGGGCCCGGACGGCGCAGCGGCCGGTTGGCTGAGCGACTCGGCCGCCGTTTCGGCCTTTGTCTTGCGCGTCACGCGCGGCTTCTTGGGGGCGGTTGACCGCAGCGCCGCGGACCCACCGGCGCCGGCATTGGCACGCTCGGCATTGGAGCGCCCGTTGGACCGCTGCAAACTTTCGCTGGCGTCGGGCTCCTCACCCTCGGGATTCTCGAACTGCATGCCGTAGCGCACGCTGGGGTCGAAGAAGACGCGGATGGCGGTGAAGGGCACAACGAGCCGCTCGGGAATGCCATCGAACGTGAGCTTCACCTCGAAGCCCGTTTCGGAAACCAAAAGGTCCCAGAAGCGGTGCTGCAGCACGATCGTCATCTCGGAAGGATATTTTTCCTTGAGACGCTTGGACAGCACGACGCCCGAGGCGCCGGTATCGAAGGAGATGTAGAAATGGTGATCGCCGGGCAGGCCGGATTTGGCCGCCTGGGCAAGAACCGTGCGCACGACGCCACGCATGGCGTCCTGGGCTAGGGCCTCATAATCGATCGTCGGCTCGGCCGGCATCGGTCTCGCTTGTTGGTCCCCGGTCACTTCCCGGGCCGATTTTGTATCGGACCGGACTTGAGTGGAGGGCTTCTGTTGCCCGGTGCCCTCCGGACCGCGCCTTACCCGGCTAAGGGCAAGGACTTCAAGTTCAGGCTAGTCGCACCGCATTACGCAGCGAGAGCAGCCTCAGCATAGTTGTCATTGGCAACTATTCTGAATGGCCCGATGACGGCGGAACCATGCCGAGCAAAAGCTAAGCCCTTTACACCTTCGTCGATCCTAGTTCGCCCCCATCAGATGCCGCCACGGCGCTCGCCGCAGCTCGATCCTAGGTGCCTGCCCTTTGCAGATTTGCATTCGGGCGGCGGCATTTGGTGGAGGCGCCGGGTACTGCCCCCGGGTCCGATCGGCTTATTACGGCCGCGTTTATCGCCATAGCCGGACGAATCCGGCAACCTGAATATAGAGGCAGATGCACGAGAAAAAAAGCCTGCCTCACCCGCGACATGTGCAGTCATGCCGTGACACGGTGCGCTCCGAAAGCGTCGCGGGCTACGGGCGGTGGCGCTTTGTACGTATCGGACCGAAATATGCCTCGCTATGCGCACCCCGCTGCCATGGTATAGGCAGGGCGAGGGATCGCAGCCGGCGGTGTGCCGGACAGGGTGGGAGCGTAAGCTGTCAGTTCCATCGCATCATGCAGACGCGCCGGCGCCGGGCCCGGCGTACGTGCCGCGCACCGGCTGGCCGGCTTGGGCGGTATTGCCGGGCGGGGTCGTCATCGCCATCCTTGCCGCGCTGGCCGGTGTCGGTGTCGCTACTCTTATCGCTATGTACCTGGCGGCGCAGAGCGGCGCGCAGCCGACGGCTATCGAGACGCTGTGGATTTCGATCGGCGGTTTCCTCGGGTTTCAGATCGCCGCCGTCCTGTTCACCTGGCTGGCGGCAGGCATGTTTTCGTCAGATAGGGCCGAGGGGCTCGCCCTGCGTACCCCGCGTGGCGGCTGGAAGGTGCTGCCGTTGTCGCTGGTGCCGCTGTTCGCTCTCACGGGCATATGGACGGCCGCCCTCATGTGGTTGCAGCCCGATGCCGTCATTGGTGATTTGCGCCCCTTCAAAGAGATGCTCGAGGCGGGCGGGATCGTCACGTTGCTCGTGTTGGCAATCGGAGCGCCGCTGTCGGAAGAGCTGCTGTTCCGTGGATTTCTCTTCTCCGGACTGGCGAAATCCAAGCTCGGGCTCGTCGGCACCGGCGTCCTCACGGCCGTTCTGTGGACAGGGATGCACGCCGGCTACTCGGTGTTCGGCCTCATCGAAGTGCTCACGATCGGCCTATATTTCTCCTGGCTGCTGGTGCGGACGGGCAGCACGTGGGTGACGATCTTCTGTCATGCCGTATACAACACGGCCGTCGGACTGGTGCTCTACTTCGTGACCCTGCCGCCGCCGGCCTGAGCCGAGCGAAGCGGGAATCGTCCTATATTGAGGCCATGCAGCAGTACCTCGATCTCATGCGCCGGGTGCGCGATTACGGCGTGCGCAAGGAAGACCGCACCGGTACGGGCACGCTCTCGGTGTTCGGGCACCAGATGCGCTTCGACCTCGCGGACGGCTTCCCCCTGGTGACGACCAAGAAGCTGCACGTGAAGTCGATCATCCACGAGCTGATCTGGTTCCTCGCCGGCGACACCAACATCGACTACCTGAAGCGGAACGGGGTCGGGATCTGGGACGAGTGGGCGGACGAGGACGGCGATCTCGGTCCCGTCTACGGCAAGCAGTGGCGCTCCTGGGCAGCTCCCGACGGCCGGTCGATCGACCAGATCAGCGAAGTCGTCGAGACGCTGAAAACCAATCCCGACAGCCGGCGCATCATCGTGTCGGCATGGAACCCGGCCGACATTCCCGAGATGGCGCTGGCCCCCTGCCACTGCCTGTTCCAGTTCTACGTGGCGGACGGGCGGCTTTCGTGCCAGCTCTATCAGCGCTCGGCGGACATCTTTCTCGGCGTGCCCTTCAACATCGCATCCTATGCGCTGCTGACGATGATGATGGCGCAGGTAACGGGGCTGAAGCCGGGCGAGTTCGTGCATACGTTCGGCGACGCGCACCTTTACCTCAACCACCTCGAACAGGCAGACGAGCAACTTTCGCGTGCTCCGCGCGCCCTGCCGCGGATGGAGATCAATCCGGATGTGCGGTCCATCTTCGGGTTCCGGTACGAGGACTTCAAGCTCGCCGGCTATGACCCGTACCCGCACATCAAAGCCGACGTGGCGGTCTAGGGCGTCTTGCGATCCGATGGAATCGGACCGGACGCTCCAGGTTTTTGATTGGCCACATTTTCTCGCGGCGAGCCGGCGTCCACGTCGTCGGAAAATGCTCTAGGATAGAGGCATGATTATTTCTCTGGTGGTGGCGGTTGCCGACAACGGCGTCATCGGACGCGACGGAACGCTTCCCTGGCGCATTTCGTCCGATCTCAAGACCTTTCGCCGTCTCACAATGGGCAAACCTCTCATCATGGGGCGGCGCACGTTCCAGTCGCTGAAAAAGCCCCTCGACGGGCGTGACAATATCGTCGTCTCGCGCAACCCCGACTACCGTCCTGACGGTGCGATCATGGCCGCGGATTTCGAGATCGCCCTCGAAATCGGACGGGATTGTGCCGAGCGCCGGGGGGTGGACGAAATCGCAGTCATTGGCGGCACCGCCGTATTCGCGGCTGCGCTTCCGCTTGCCGGGCGCCTTTACAAGACGGAAGTGCATGGCGCGCCCGCAGGGGATGCCTGCTTTCCTGCGGTCGATTGGGGTGACTGGGTCGAGGTGGCGCGCGAGGAGCTGCCGCGCTCGGCTAGCGACGACTTTGCCGCGACTCTCGTCGTGCTCGACCGGCGGCAAGGTTAAATATTGCCGTGTGAGACTGCACGCCGCGCGCTTGAACCGGTTCGGCGCCCCACCAAATCTTAGTGGCACGTTTGCGCAGTGGGGAAACCCTGTCATATAAGCGAGCACCCCTGGCTTCCCGCCGACCTACGGGACGCTTTCGACGCCGGAGGCCTTCAAGCCCACTCCGGCGAAGCGCTAGAGAATTGAAGGACCTCTAAATGCCCTGGAACAATCAGAGTGGCGGCGGCGGCTGGAAGAGCGGCGGCGGCGGCAACGGTGGAGGTCCGTGGGGCCAAGGCCCTTCCGGTGGCGGCGGTGGCGGTCAGCCCGATCTCGAGGAAATGCTGAAGCGTGGCCAGGATAAGGTTAAGCAGGTCATGCATGGTGGCGGCGTACCCGGCCCACTCTTGTTTCTCGTCGCGGTGATCGCGTGCTCGGTCATCGCCTGGCAGGCCTTCACGTTCCGCGTCAATCCGGACGAGCTCGGTATCGTGATGCGCTTCGGCAAGTACGTCGACAAGTATCCGCCGGGACTGCACTTCCGCTGGCCCTATCCGATCGACGAGGTGCGCCTGCCGAAGGTCACGCGTCAGAACATCATCGAGGTCGGCGTGCGCTCGGGCCGCTCCTCCGGCATCCGCGACGAGCGCGCCGAGAGCCTGATGCTGACGGGCGATGAGAACATCGTCGACATCGATTTCGTCGTCTTCTGGCGCATCAAGGATGCCGAGAAGTACCTCTTCAACATCCAGAACCCGGACACCACCGTGAAAGAGGTCGCCGAGAGCGCCATGCGTGAGGTGGTCGGCCAGTCCAACATCCAGCCGATCCTCACCCAGGAGCGGCAGAAGACCGAAGAGGCCGTGCAGGCGTTGATGCAGAGGACGCTCGACAGCTACCGCGCCGGCATTCAGATCGACCAGGTGCAGTTGCAGAAGGTCGATCCGCCGGCGGAGGTCATCGACGCATTCCGTGACGTCCAGGCGGCGCGCGCCGACAAGGAGCGCCTGCAGAACGAGGCTTACGGATACTTCAACAAGGTGGTGCCGGAGGCGCGCGGTGAAGCCGAGCGCATTCTGCAGGGCGCGGAAGGCTACAAGCAGCAGGTCGTGAACGACGCGACCGGTCAGACCTCGCGCTTCACCCAGGTCTACGACCAGTACAAGAACGCACCCGAAGTTACCCGTCAGCGCATGTTCCTCGAGACGATGGAGCGTGTGCTCGGCGGCACCGACAAGATCATCCTCGACAGCAAGGCGGGCTCCGGCGTCGTGCCCTATCTGCCGTTGGATAAATTGCAGAACCGAGCGCCCAGCACCACCGAGGGAGGCAACTGACCATGCGCGCGTTCCTCGCACTGTTGATTATCTGCGCCGGTCTCGCGGTCGTCGCGATCTACGCATCCGCCTATATCGTGCACCAGAACGAGCAGGCGCTCGTGCTGCGCTTCGGCGAGCCCAAGCGCGTCGTCACGTCGCCCGGTCTCAACTGGAAATTGCCGCTCGTCGATTCCGTCGAGATCTACGACAAGCGCATCCTCGACCTCGACAGCCAGCCGCAGGAAGTCACCGCCTCCGACCAGAAGCGTCTCGTCGTCGATAGCTTCGCGCGTTATCGCATCGTCGATCCGCTGAAGTTCTACCAGACGCTGCGCTACGAGGAGGGCGTGCGCTCCCGTCTCGGTCCGATCGTGGAATCGGCGCTGCGCCGCGTGCTCGGTGCCGCCACCTTCCAGGACCTCGTGCGCGACAAGCGCGAGGAACTGATGAAGCGTATCGCTGCGGTGGTGAACGAGGAAGGCGCCGAGTTCGGCCTCGAAGTTGTCGACGTGCGCATCAAGCGTGCGGACCTGCCCGAGCAGAACTCCAAGAGCGTGTTCGACCGTATGCGCGCCGAGCGTCAGCGCGAGGCTGCCGAGTTCCGCGCCCAGGGCACGGCCGAAGCGAACCGCATCCGCGCCACGGCGGACCGTGAGGCTACCGTCATCCGTGCAGAGGCAACTCGCAAGGGCGAAGAAGTGCGCGGCGCCGGCGATGCCGAGCGCAACAAGATCTACGCCGAGGCCTACAGCAAGGACCCGGAGTTCTTCGAGTTCTACCGTTCGATGCAGGCTTACGAGCAAGGCCTGAAGTCGAGCGAAACCCGCCTGCTGATCTCGCCCGATAGCCAGTTCTTCAAGTACTTCTCCGACCCGCATGGCAGGCCCGCGGCGCCGTCGCAGCATCAATGAGCGACCTCGTCGTCGGGCTCGGGCTCGTCCTGGTGATCGAGGGCCTCCTGTGGGCCCTCGTTCCGAATCTGGCGGCGCGGCTTCTGGAGGCTGCGGCATCGGTGCCCCAGAAAAGCCTCAGGGCAGCGGGGTGGGGATCGGTGCTCGCGGGGCTGGCACTCGTGTGGTTGATCCGGGGCTGAGAGGCGCCGTTGCGCTCCGGCTGGCACTCCTGAAGGTCGCGTTGACAGCCGCCTCGGCTTGCCATCCACTTGCCGCGACCGCCCGGTAAAATGTGGGCATGCGAGCGCGTGCGCGAGTGGGCCGGCGCTGCCGGCAGGAGAAGAAGACGATGAATCTGATGACGGCGCGCGGCCGCCGGGCAATCGGCATTCCGGCCCGCAGGCCACACGCAGCGCGGACGGTGCTGCCGGCGCTTGCCGTTGCGGCCGTGGTTGCCGGCGCGCTCCTTAGTGCATCGCCCGCTACGGCGCAGAAGCGTGGGCCCCAGTCGGTGGCGCCCGTCGCCGAGGAGCTGATCGAGGCCGTGGTGAACATCTCCACGAGCCAGGCGATCAAGGGACCGCAGGGTCTGCCGCTGCCGAGCGTGCCGAAGGGCTCACCGTATCACGAATATTTCGACGAGTTCTTCGACAACCGGAACGGCCGCTCGGCGCAGGACCGCATGGTGTCCTCGCTCGGCTCGGGCTTCATCGTCGACGGCAAGGAAGGCATCATCGTCACGAACAACCACGTGATCGATGGCGCGGAGGAAATCCAGGTCAACCTGCACGACGGCTCGAAGCTCAAGGCCGAGGTGCTGGGCAAGGACACGAAGACGGACATCGCGGTGCTGAAGGTCACGCCGAAGGTGCCGCTCAAGGCGGTGAAGTTCGGCTCCTCGGCGGCCATTCGCGTCGGTGACTGGGTGATGGCGATCGGAAACCCGTTCGGGCTCGGTGGCAGCGTCACCGTCGGCATCATCTCGGCGAAGGCGCGCAACATCAATTCCGGTCCCTACGACGACTACCTGCAGACCGATGCTTCCATCAACAAGGGCAACTCGGGCGGCCCGCTGTTCAACATGGACGGGGAGGTCGTCGGCGTGAACACGGCGATCATCTCGCCGACGGGCGGCTCGATCGGTATCGGGTTTGCGGTTCCAGCGGATACGGTGGCGCCCGTCGTGCAGCAGCTCACCCAGTTCCGTGAAGTTCGCCGCGGCTGGCTGGGTGTGAAGATCCAGTCGGTGTCGGAGGAGATCGCCGCATCGCTCGGCATTCCGGAAAATGCCGGTGCGCTCGTTGCAGCCATCACGCCGGGCGGCCCGGCGGAGAAGGGCGGTGTTCAAGCGGGCGATATCATCCTGCGCTTCGACAACGAGGACGTTGCCGGTATGCGCAGCCTGCCGCGTCTCGTGGCGCGCGCGCCAATCGACAAGATGGTACCGGTCGAGGTGCTGCGGAACGGCCAGCGGCAAACTCTCCAGGTGACGGTGGGGCAGCTCTCGGAGGACGAGGACCGCGCTGCTCCCGACCGCGCCAACGACAAACCGGACGATAGCTCCGAGACGCAGCTTTTGGGTCTCGGTCTCACGCCGCTGACGGAAGAGGGGCGGAAGAAATTCGATCTCGACAAGGGCATGAAGGGCGCGCTCGTGAACAGCGTCGACCCGAAGAGCCCTGTCGCAAGCAACATCCGGCCCGGCGATGTCATCGTGCAGGCCGCCAATGAGCCGGTCGCCAATCCGAAGGACCTCGTGCGGCGCATGGAGGCGGCCAAGAAGGCGAACCGCAAGACGCTGATGCTGGAGCTGGAGGACGCGAACGGCGCTCACCGATTCGTTTCGGTTCCGGTGGAGTAACCGGGCGCCGTAAGCCGCAATTGGAAAGAACCCGGCGATCGGCATGGCGCGTTGCGCGCCTCTAGCAAGACGCCGGATCACACAACCGCAGGGAGCCTCCCTTGTCGAATCGACACGGTCTTATCGACACCATCATCGACAACCTCGCGCCGGTGAACCGCGACGGTCATAAGTTCATCGCCATCGCGGCAGGCCTCGCGCTGTTGTTCTTCCTCATCTGGCCGCCGCTCGCCTGGGTGTGCGTGATCGCTGCGCTCTACATCGCCTATTTCTTCCGCGATCCGGACCGCGTGACGCCGCTGCGCGACGGGCTCATCATCGCCCCTGCGGACGGCCGTATCGCCGCCATCGAGACGGTGGTCCCGCCGACGGAGACGGGTTTGGGCCCGGAGCCGCGGGTGCGCATTTCCACGTTCCTCAGCGTGCTCGACGTGCACATCACGCGCAGCCCGGTCTCGGGTCGTATCGCCCGTTCCATCTACATCCCCGGAGCATTTCTTAACGCCGCCCTCGACAAGGCCAGCGAGGAGAACGAGCGCCGGGTCATGATCATCGAGAAGCCCGACCGGACCGAGATCGGCGTCGTTCAGATCGCCGGTCTGATCGCGCGCCGTATCGTGCCGTTCACCCATGAGGGTGATACTGTCGGCGTCGGTGAGCGGCTCGGGCTTATCCGGTTCGGCTCGCGCGTCGATGTCTACCTCCCGCCGGGACGCCATGCGCTGGTGGCCGTGGGGCAGCGCGCGACGGCGGGCGAGACGGTACTGGCCGATCTGCAGTCGACGGAAACGGAGCGCGTGGCACGGCGGAGCTGACGAATGGTGAAGGTGCGGCACTGGCGCAAAGGGCACGGCGAGCAAAAGGCGTTCGGCATGGATCCCATCATCCCCCGGCTGGAGCGTGAGACGCGGCGGCGCCGCCGCGCGCCGATGTTCCACCATCAGCGTGTGCCGGTGCGCATGCTGGTGCCGAACTTCTTCACCTTGCTCGGCCTGTGCGCGGGGCTCACCTCTATTCGCATGTCGATCGAGGGCCGCTATGAGCTCGCCCTCGCCGCCATCGTGTTCGCGGCCCTGCTCGACGGTGTGGATGGCCGCGTGGCGCGCCTCTTGAAGGCGTCGTCCCGTTTCGGCGCCGAGCTCGACAGTCTCGCCGACTTCGTGAACTTCGGCGTTGCGCCCGCCTTCCTGATCTTCACGTGGGGGCTCGGCGATCTCAAAAGCCTCGGCTGGATCTGCGTGATGATCTTTGCGCTCGCTTCCGCGCTGCGCCTTGCGCGTTTCAACGCGGCAATCGACGAAGACAAACCGCGATGGAAGACGGCGTATTTCTCCGGCATGCCGACGCCCGCGGCGGCGATCGTCGTGCTGCTGCCGGTTTATATTCAGCACCTCGGCTTCAGTGAGGTCAGGTCCTCGCCGTTGATGCTCGATGCGGTGCTGATCTACACGCTCACCATCGCCTTCCTGATGGTTTCGACGATCCCGACGTTTTCCGGCAAGCTGCTGGGCGAGCGTATCTCGCGCGAGTACGTGCTGCCGCTGTTCATCTTCGCCATCGGTTTCGTGGCGCTGCTGGCAACGTATCCGTTCGGCACGCTGACGGGCGCGTGCCTCGTCTACCTGGCGACCATCCCGTTCAGCTGGCGGCGGTATTCGCAGATGCTCGCATCGACTGCAGCGTCCGCATCGGTGCCCGCTGACGAGCCGGAGCAGCAGCCCGAGACCGCACCGCGCCGCGTCGTCGCCATTCGCTCGGGCGAGCCGCCGCGGTAGGGCGGCGGGCGCGAGAAACGGCAGCGCGGTCAGCGTCAGCGCTGCTGGCGCTGAATCAGCCGGTCACGCAATGATTTCAAAGGCGAGGCGTCGCGCTCATCGGCGTGCGCTTCATGGCTCGCCGCGGGGGCGTTCGTATCCTTGCGCAGGATCGTACCGGGGCGCGATGGCTGGTGCGCCTGCGGCCGTGACGCCGCATGGGCCGGGCTCGCTGCCGGCGCGGCCTGGGGGGCGCGGGGCGCAGCGTCCGGTTCGCGTCGGGGCGAAGCATGCGCGGTCTCCCGCGCCTCGGGCTCGTCGTGGTGGTCGCGCTCGGGCTCATAGCTTTCCGCCATGAAGGTGGCGGAGCCGGTGATGTCGCCGCCCGCACCGATGTCGGACGTGCGCCATTTCTCGACGACGTGCTCGAGGAAGCCTTCATCGCCTACCGAGCGCTGCCAGTGCTCGGTGAAGCGCGCCGTCGTGGAGCGTGGAAGGCATCCTGCCGGGAGCTCGTCGAACTTGATTCGCACGGGCAGCGCCACGCCGTCACCGAACGCGAGCGCTTCGCGCTGACCGAGGGATGGCAGGAACTCAAGCAGGCCCGAGCCCGTATCGCTGATGGCCGAGGTGACGATCTCCTGGTCGCGATCGTTCGACATGCGCAGCGCAAACACGGTGTTGCACTGGGAGAGGATGGTCGGATCGACTTCGGCGGGGCGCTGGGAGACGATGCACAGCGATACGCCGTATTTGCGGCCTTCCTTGGCGATCTTGGCGATGGCGCGCTTGCACGGCTCGAAGCCGAGATGGTCGGATGCGGGCACGTAGCGGTGCGCTTCCTCGCAGACGATGTTGAGCGGCACCTTGCCTTCGCTCCAGTGGGCGAAGTCGAAAGTCATGCGCGCCAGCACCGAGACGACGACGTTGATGATTTCCGTCGGCAGCCCGGTCAACTCGACGATGGTGATCGGCTTGTTGTTCACCGGGACGCGGAAGATGCGCGAGAGCACCTGCGTCATGCCGTCGTAAACGGTGAGCGAGCCGAACATGAAGGCGTACCGGCCATCCTGGGAGATGGAATCGATGCGCATTTTGAGCTGGCGGTAGGGCGACAGATCCTTCTTGTTCTCGAGCTTGCCCATGCGCTCGTCGATGAGGCCGGTGAGGTCCGAGATACGATAGGGAACCGGGGTGTCGACGGTGAAGCGTACCTGATCGGGCATGACGGCGCGGCGCACCGCCTGGCCGTCGCGCGCGCGGCCGATGCTGTAGCGTGCCTTCGCGATCGGGATCAGCTCCTGCAGGATCTCGATCTCGGCCTTGCGGCTCGGGTCGGAGATGAGCACCTCCACGATCTCCTCGAAGTTGAGGAGCCAGAAGGGAAGCTGCATGTTGCGCGGGCTGATGACCTCGGCCCACTCGCTGAAGGCGGTGGCATATTCGTTGTGCGGATCGAGCAGTACGATGTGCGCGGCCGGATTACGCTCCAGGATCGAGCGCAGGATGAGCGCGGTGGTGCACGATTTGCCGGTGCCCGTGGTGCCGAGGATGGCGAAGTGCTTGCCGAGCAGATCGTCCACGCGGATCATCGCGGGGATGGTGCTGTCCTGGCGGATGCAGCCGATGCGCACCGAGCGATCGGGCTCGCCGCAGAACGCTGCGCCCAGCTCGGCCTTCGAGGCGACGCGCACGCGGTTGCCCAGCGAGGGATAGGCGGTGACGCCGCGGGCGAAGATCGTCGCCTGACCGTTCTTATCGCGCCACAGCTCGCCGACGAGGCCAAGCTCGGCGATCCAGATCTCCGCTTCGTCATCGCGGGTGGCCGGCACCGGAACGCTGAGCGCGGAGACGATCGCGAGCACCACCGTATTTGGCGTATCGATGGCGAGCAGCGTGCCCATATCCGGCCGGTCACGGGAACGCATTTGGCCGTCGGGCGGGCTGTCGAGCAGCACGATGGCCTTCGAGCCCGTCACCGAGACGATGCGGCCAATGGATTTGTCGATGGTGCCCGACGGATGGCCGGCAGCGGGGACGGTCAGCTGCATTTCCATGGTATCGCTCACGCTGCGAACTCCCCTTGCGAGGTTCCATCGGCGGGGATCGCGCGGGGGAGCGGGATGCTCACCTCGACCCTCGTCCCGTGGCCCTTCGTGCTGTCGATCTTCAATTGCCCGCCGTGGAGCTGCACCAGCGCGCGTGCGATCGGCAGGCCGAGGCCGGTGCCCTCCCGCCAGCGGTTGTGGCTCGATTCCACCTGTCCGAACGGCATCAGGGCGAGGGCCACCTCGCCTTCCGTCATGCCGACTCCGGTGTCCGTCACGCTGACGAGGATGTCGGTGCTGCGAATGTCGGCGGCGAGGCGCACCGAGCCGCCGGGGTTGGTGAACTTCAGTGCGTTGGAAATGAGATTGGTGAACACCTGGCGCAGGCGAACCGGGTCGCCACTGATGTTCGGCAAGTCGCGGTCGATGCGCTCCTCGAGCAAAACGCCGCCCTCCTGCGCCATCAGGCGGAACGACGAGGCGGATGCGCTCAAGACCTCGCCGAGATTCACCTCGCGCATGTCGACGACGCACTTGCCGCTTTGAATCTTCGAGATATCGAGGATGTTGTTGATGACGGCGAGCAGGTGGCCCGCGGCGTCATGGATGAGGTTGGCGTAGTCCGTGACCTCCGTATCCGACAGCTGGCGCTCGTTCTGTTCGGACAGGAGCTTGGAAAAACCGATGATGGCGTTGAGCGGCGTGCGCAGCTCGTGGCTCATATTCGCGATGAATTCGGATTTGACCTTGCTCGCCAGCTCGGCTTCGACGCGCGCGGAATGCTCCGCGACGCGTGCGCGATGGCGGAGGATCGCATCGCCGAGCAGCGATGCATACTCGTTCATCAACGACGCGTTCTTTTGCTGGGGTAGGGGACCGCGAAACATTTGCCGAAATTACTGCTGATCCTATGGGCGGACCCTATTCGGCAGAACATAACGGTGGGTTAACCGGCGTCTGTTCCTGAAACGAACAAAGCGTTTAGCCGCGTGCCGGAGCGGCACGCGATGCGGGTCTTCCGGCTGGAGGGAGATCCGCGGAAGGCGCGAAAATCAGCGCGTCATGAAGCGGAACGGCACCTGCACCTCGAGCGGTCCGCTCGCGATTTCCTGCGGCAGGGGCGGGAAGGGCGCGGCGCGGTCGAGGGCCGCCATAGCCGCATCGTCCAGGATTTTGGAACCGGAGCTTTGCTCGATCATGCGGGAGAGGAGCTGGCCCTGGGGACCGACCGTGAAGCGGATCAGCACCGTTCCGGACTGCGCAGACCGCGGATTGACCTTCGCGCGCTCCAGCGTCTTGCGCACCTGTCCGAGGTAGGCGCGGCGCTGGGTGGTGTCGCCGCCGACCTGGGCGGCGCCGGAGCTCTGCTCGATCAGCGTCGCCACCTGCGCTGCCTGCTCCTGGGCCTGCACCTCGACGGGCTTTTCGTCGGGGACCACCTCCTCGACGACCTGCGGCTCCTCGAGGGGCTTGGGTTCCTCGACGACCTTCTGCTCCTCGGGCGCGGGCAGGATGTCGGTCTCGTTGACGTTCTCCGTCGACGTGATGGCGTCGGTGATCTCCGGCTGCACCTGCTCGACCGGTTTGGCGGTGAGTTCGGCCGCCTGAATGGGCGGGATGTCGACCGTCTCGATCATCTCCTCGGCTTCGCCGAAGTTCGTCACGCCTTCGAGCGCGATACCCTGCTCGACCACGAACTGGTCATCGCCCGTGCCGGCGTCCAGCGCCGCGCCTCCGCTCGAACTCATGAATGGAATGAAGAGCGAGGCGTGCAGCGCGAGCGAAAGGATCAGGGTTGCGAGACGGAGCATCTGTGTTCGATTGCCCGAAAACTATTGTGCCGTTTTGCCCGGCGAGGGCTGAGACAGCAGCGAAACGCGCGCGTAGCCGGTCTCTCCGACGCGGCCGAGAACTTCCATGACCTCGCCGTAGGGGATTTTGCGGTCGGCGCGCACATAGACGACCGTGTCACCCTCCTGCGAGCGTAGTGCGACGAGGCGGTTGACGAGATTGCTCCGGTCGACCTGCTCATCGCGAATATAGAGCGCGCCATCGGGCGCCAGCGTAACGACCATGGGCTTGCGGACTTTCTCGAGCTTGGTCGCCGCGGTCTTCGGCAGATCGACGGGCACGCCCTGGACCATCAGCGGCGCGGCAACCATGAACACGATAAGCAGCACCAGCATGACGTCGACGAACGGCGTGACGTTGATCTCCGCAAGCGGCTTATACTGATCGCCTTCGTCGTCTTCGTCTCCGGCTGCGCCGGAGCGCATTGCCATCGCCATTCTAGCCCACTCCTTCCAGACGCACGACGCCACCTTCGCTCTGATTGCGCGCCATCGACTTGGCGAGCGAAGCGATGGCCGTGTTCGACCGCTCCGACACCTTGCCAAGGGCAACCGTGATCTGGTTGTAGGCGACGACGGCGGGAATGGCGGCGGCGAGACCGAGAGCGGTCGCGAACAGCGCCTCGGCAATGCCCGGTGCTACGACCGCGAGGCTCGTGTCCTTCGCCTGCGCGATGGCAGTGAAGCTATGCATGATGCCCCAAACCGTGCCCAGCAGACCGACGAACGGAGAGGCAGAACCGACGGTCGCGAGGAACGGAAGCCCGCCCTCGGCGCGTCGCAACTGACGCTTCATCGCCGCACGCATGGAACGCTCCAGGCGGCCGCGCAGCTCGTTGCGGGTTTCGCCGCGGGCCATGCCGTCCGCCCATTCGCCCTGCGCGGCGTGCTGCACGGCGCCGACGATGCCGCGGCCCCGGTTGGGTGAAAGTTGTCCCGCCTCCGCCTGCCGGGTGAGCTGCCGAGCCTGGTGCTTCAGCACCACGATGCGGATGAACTTCTCGAATATCAGCGCCCAGCAGATGACGGAGGCTATGGCGAGCAGCAGCATGATCCCCTGAACGAAGGGATCCGCATGCAGAATGAGGCCGATGATCGAGAAGTCGCGGCCTTCAATGGCGGGGACGGTTTCCAACGAAATACCTACTATTTCGAGATTTCTACCTTGGTCAGCGATTTGACTTTGAGACGTGCGAGGCAGTCGGAAACAGCGCCTTCGGGCGTCTTGCAGTCGAGCACATCGTTGACGAGGAAGCTGCCGATCTCATCGCAATTGGCGCCTTCGAGATCGAAGAGCTTCACGGTCCGCTTGTCGGGGCGCACGGGCGCCAGATCGAGGGCGAGGCGGCGACCGATGACGCCGTCCGTCTGGAAGAGCACGAGGTCGAGCTTGTAGGTGTCGTAGGTCGTCTGCGTCGGATTGGAGACGACGATGTAGGCGCGGCAGCCCTTGTCCGACTTTTCAAGCTTGTTGAGCTCGAGCGTGACACCCTCGGCGCTGCCTGCCGGGTTAGCATCTTGGGCATTGGCGATGGCGCCAATAAAACAGAAAGCCGCGACGGCGGCGATGGCAGTTGAAAATTTCATGGCACTCATAGGACGCAATGGGATCATCGGCTTGCTCACTTATGGCTCGCATGGAAAGGCGTTGATGCATCTATCTGTATCAACGACTTGACGGGAGCCGTCTATGGTGTCGAGGGCCTGCCGCCATCGACCAGCGTCCTGACCTAAGGCGCCTGCATCCTTTCCATATTGTCCTCCTTCTTCTCTCCCCTGGCCGATCGCTGCATGGTGGCGCGTCAGCTCTGTTGCTCTTTTTTGCCAGTGTGATTGGCACTGTGAGACGCTTCTTTTGCACAAGGCGCCATTTGAGCAAGTAACACTGTCCAGACGAGCCCTGTCAAACACGGAAAAAGGCGCCGCTCGGTCGGGGAAAAATTCTCGAATCTATCGGGATAAATTCCCGATTTAGGTGCCTAAGGGACACACCTTGCCTCGCCCGTGGTCCGTCACCGAGGTCCAATCTTGACCAGAATGTGGTGCCGTTCTTTCTTCGGGCAGTTAGTTGCGTCCGACTGCAAAAAATAATCCGGTCAACGGAAAAGTTTGCAGGGCGGCCGGCGATCAGTTTCGGGGCCTGGGTGGGCGGTGGCAGCTCCCTTGAACTCCGACTGAAAAAAGTCGGGTGAAAAAGTCACCTCGCGTATCCTGGGGGAGTAAGAGATGCGTCTCGCGTCTGCGTCCGTATTGTGCCTATTGTGTTTTGCCTGTTTTGCCGTTGTGCCAGCTACGGCGCAGGAATCTGGAAATGCCGCGGCGCCTACGCCGGCGCCCTCAGAGCTTCCGCCGGTGGACGTAGTCCAGCAGAAGGCGGCCCCCGCCAAGCAGGCGAAGAAGAAGAGCCCTCCTAAAAAGCAGGCCGTTGCGCCCACGCCTCAGCCACCGCCGGCCGAGGTTGCGGCTCCTCCGCCGGCTCCGGGTACCGGTGGCATCGCCAGCGGCTCGGTCAACATGTCGCCGATCGCGGGCAGCGACCTGCCGATCGAGTACGTTCCGACCGCGGTCGGCCGCGCCAGCTCGGAAGATTTCAACCGGACCCGCGAAACCAACATTCAGCAGACGCTCCAGGCGACGGTCCCCGGCGTGTTCATGAACGACTCGCAGGGCAACGTCTTCCAGGGCGGCGTGCAGTATCGCGGCTTTGAGTCGTCTCCGATCAACGGCGCTCCGCAGGGCATCGCCGTTTATCAGAACGGCACCCGCATCAACGAGGTGTTCGGCGATGTCGTGAACTGGGATTTCATTCCCTCGATCGCGATCGACTCCATCACGGTGCTGGGCGCCGATCCGGTCTACGGCTTGAACGCCATCGGCGGTGCTATCGGCATCACGATGCGTGACGGCTTCAACTTCCAGGGCGTCGAGCTCGATACGCGCTTCGGCTCCTTCGGCCGCGTGCAGGGCTCTGCCGCCGTCGGCATGCAGTCCGGCAACTGGGGCGTCTTCGCCGCCTTCGAAGGCATCAAGGATGACGGCTATCGCGACTTCGGCGATAGCGAGATCAAGCGCATGTATGCCGATCTCGGTTTCCGCACGAGCGACGCTGAGTTCCACTTGAGCTTCACCGGCGCCAAGAACGAAGTCGGTGTCACGGCTGCTGCCCCGGATGTGATCCTCGACCTCGATTGGGGCAACACCTTCACCTCGCCGCAGATCAACAAGAACGAGATGGGCATGGTGCAGCTGAGCGGCACCGTGAAAGCCACGGACCGGCTCACTCTTGCCGGCCAAATGTACTACCGCAACTTCCGGCAGGATAAGGTCGACGGCAATATTCTGGAAGTCGTACCGTGCAGCACGTCGAGCATTTGCGTGGAAGAGGAAGGTGGCAAAGAAGAGCTGCAGGCGAATGGTTTCGATGGTGGTCCGTTCTCGATCGAGTTGAAGCGCATCGCCCTTGGAATGCCGAACGCTCCAAGTAAAACCCAAAACGATCCCGACAACCTCTATGGCGTCATCGATCAGGTCAAACAGGATAACCAGAGCTTTGGCGGCAGCTTCCAGGCCGTCGACCGTTCGAAGCTGTTCGGCTTCTGGAACCAGTTCCTCGTCGGTGCCAGCTACGATCACGGTGAGGTGGCCTACAACACGTCGAGCATACTCGGAACGTTCGGGCCCAAGTTCGTTGTAACCCCGCTGAAGTGGGTGGCCAGCAACCGCACGCCTCCTGGTCAGGAAGGAAAAGATGTCGTTCTCGATGGCGATGATTACTTCGCCCGGGATATCGACACGAGGAGTGACTACGTCGGCCTGTACTTCACCAACACCACTGTGCTGACGGACGGCCTCGCGCTCACACTCGGTGGCCGCTGGAACTACGCGCACCTCGACATGAAGCTGAACACTGCGCCCCTGGTGAATGAGGAAGAGCCGGACGAATACTCTTTCGAAGACAAGCTCACGGGCAGCCACACCTATACGAGGTTCAATCCGAATGTCGGGTTGACCTACCAGCTGGCCCGCGGCCTGACGGCGTTCGGTGGTTACTCCGAAGCTAACCGCGCGCCAACGGCAGCCGAGCTGTCGTGCGCCGATCCGGAGGCTCCGTGCTTGATCGAAAGCCTGCTCGTCGCCGATCCGCCTCTCCACCAGGTGGTGAGCAAGACCTTCGAGCTCGGTCTGCGTGGTACGATGGTTTCCTGGGGACGTGACGAGGCGCTCTCATGGTCGTTGACGGGCTTCCATACCCGCAACGAAGACGACATCATCAGCATCAACTCCGAAACCGTCGGTCGTGGCTATTTTGCGAACGTCGGTGAGACACAGCGGGTGGGCGTCGAAGCTGCCATCCAATATCAGACCAAATGGCTGTACGCCTATGCCGGCTATAGCTACGTGAATGCGACGTTCGAAGAGAACCTGGAAATCTCGGCTCCGGATAACCCGGCTCACGAAGATTGCTCGAACGGCCCTGGCGACTGCGTATTCGTCAAGCCGGGCGATCGGATCGCAGGCATTCCGCAGCATAGGGTGAAGGCTGGCTTCAACTACTACATCACGTCCAAGTGGGCCGTTGGCTCGGACATGATCGCTGCCAGCAATCAGGTCTACTTCGGTGACGAAGGCAACGACAACAAGCGTCTGTCAGGCTTCGCCAAGTTCAACATCCACACCTCGTACAACCTGAACGATAACGTTCAGTTCTACGGGCTGGTCGATAACGTCTTCGATACGCGGTACGGGCTGTTCGGCACGTACTACAGCACCGACGGCGCGGAGTATGCCAACAAGAGCTACGCCGACGGCACCTTCGAAAACGACGCGACGGCGCGCACCAAAGTCCCCGCGCCGCCCGTTGCAGCCTACGGCGGCGTGAAGGTCCGCTTCTGATCACTGCCAGGATAACGGGGCGACGGCGTTGCTGTCGCACCGGTCACAGAGGCCTTCCTCACCCCCGTGAGGAAGGCCTTATGCGTTCGAAGATGTGCGTATCCTGTGCGCGAGGCGCCTATGGCCTGCGTGCAACTTTATTCCCCCATGCACAGCCGGGTCCGGTATGTGCGCTTGACGGCGCGGATCCAGGACATCCCAATTGATTGCGCGCGCAGAAATGAGTCGCGCCGCAAATTCAAGTGGAAGTCAGGAAAAAATCCCGGATTTATGGGAACGCATTCCTGGATAAAAGTGAACGTAGTTTTTAGCAGCGTAGGGAGTTCAAAAAAACCAATCGGCCTGCGGGGGCAGAAACATGAAATCGGACGGAGTTTCACGGCTGGTGCGTACGGTCGGTGTTATGACACTACTCGCTCTGCCGGCGAGCGCTCAGGACAACGCTCCTTCGACAGCGCCGCCGGGCCCAGCCGGAACATCGCCACCCGCCAGCACGTCGCCGTCTCCATCTACGGCACCGGCATCTCCATCGACGGCACCGGCTCCATCGGCCGCGCCGGCGGCACCGTCGGGCGCTGCGTCGCCGACGCCCGGCGCGGCGGCTCCTGCGCAGGCGCAGACGCCTTCACAGCAAGCGCCGCAATCATCCGGTCAGTCACCATCGACGGCTCCGGCGCAAGGCGCAGCGCCGGCACCGGGCGCACCGGCATCGGATGCAGCGGCGCCGACGCCACCGGCACCCGCCGCCAATCAGCTTCCGCCCGTTGACATCATCCAAAAGAAAGCGCAGCCCGCGCCCAAGGCCGTGACCAAACAGGCGCCTGCGAAGAAGCAGCCTCCGGCGTCGTCGGCCGCATCGGCGCCCGCTCCAGCCCCTTCCGCTCCGCCACCTGCTGCGCCGGCACAGCCGGGACCGGCTGCGGCGGCGTCTTCGGCTGCGCCGCCCGCCGAGCAATCGCCACCTCTCGACACACCGGCGGTGTATGGCGCGGGGCAGGGCGGTATCGATAGCGGCACCGTGCAGATGTCGCCGCTCGAGGGCAGTGCAATTCCGATCGGTAAATTCCCCGGTGCGGTGGGGCGTGGGAACGCCGACGATATCGCCCGCACGGGCTACACGTATGCGCCCGAGGTGCTGCAGCAGACGGTTCCAGGCGTGATCCTCGGCGACGCGCAGGGCAACGTGTTCCAGCGCAACCTGCAGTTCCGCGGCTACGACTCATCGCCCGTGAACGGCGTGCCGCAGGGTCTCGCCGTCTATCAGAACGGGGTGCGCATCAACGAAAGCTTCGGCGACATCGTCAACTACGACTTCCTGCCCGATAACGCGATCAACGCGATGACCATCATCGGCGCCAACCCGGTGTTCGGTCTCAACGCGATCGGCGGCGCGGTGACGATCTTCATGCGCGACGGCTTCAATTTCCAGGGCGCGGAGCTCGACGTCCGTGGCGGATCGTTCGGCCGTTATCAGGGATCGCTGGCCGTCGGCAACAACAGCGGAAGCTGGGGCAGCTTCGTTGCGCTCGAAGGTATCCATGACAACGGCTATCGGGATTTCTCCAAATCGCGCATCCGCCGCATGTATACGGACCTCGGCGTCAAAGGCGACGGGTCGGAGTTCCACCTGAACTTCACCGGCGCGGCGAACTATGTCGGCGTCACCGCGGCGGCGCCCGAGCAGCTTCTGGATCTGAGCTGGAGGAACACGTTCACCTCGCCGCAGACGACGAAAAACCAGGTGGCCATGACCTCGCTGAACGGACAGGTGGAGGTTTCTCCCACCTGGTCGCTGCAGGGCGTCGGCTATTACCGCTGGTTCCGCCAGTCGCATCTCGACGGCAACATCTCCGAGGCGGAGGAGTGCGATACCATTCCCGGCGTGCTCTGCCTCGAGGGTGACGACAACGAGCAGCTGTTCGGCTCCGGACCGGGCGTCAACCCGGATGGCTCGATTCCGGACGACATCGCCGATCCGCTCGGCTCCCTCGATCGCACCAGCCAGCTCGCCAACAGCTTCGGTTTTGCGGGCCAGGCAGTGAACAAGGCGCGCCTCTTCGGGCTGCCGAACCAGTTCCTGATCGGCACGAGCTATGATCGCGGACACGTGAGCTATGGTGCATCGTCGACGCTCGGCTCGTTCGCGCCGAAATTCGTGGTCAACAGTCTCGGCGTCGTACTGCTGGAGCCCGACGAGGTTTCGCCGCGCTCGCTGACGACCATCAACGACTACTACGGGCTCTATTTCTCGAATACGACCGACGTCACCGACCGCCTCGCATTCACGGTAGGCGGCCGGTACAATTACGCCCGCGTGCAGATCAAGGACGATACCGGCAGCGCCCCGCAGCTCAACGGTGACAACACCTTCCAGCGCTTCAACCCGATGGTGGGCGCCACCTATCTGTTGCAGCCGGGGCTGACGCTCTACGCCAGCTATGCGGAGGCCAACCGCGCGCCAACGCCGGCCGAACTCGCCTGCGCCGATCCGAACTATCCGTGTCTGCTGGAAAGCTTCCTGACCGCCGACCCGCCGTTGAAGCAGGTCGTCTCCCACACCTGGGAACTCGGGCTGCGCGGGCGACTGGCGGGCTCGGAGAGCCAGCGGCTGGAGTGGAGCGCAGGGCTGTTCCGCGCGCTCAACAGCGACGACATCATCACGATCGCCGACCAGATCTCGGGTCGCGGCTACTTCGACAACATCGGAGACACGCTGCGGCAGGGCATCGAAATCGGCGCGCGATACGTCGATCCGCGCTGGATGATCTACGGAAACTACGCGTTCATCGACGCGACCTACCGCTCGAGCTTCATCGCCGCCTCACCGAACAACCCCTCGCCCGCGGCGTTCAACTGCGAGGACGGCCCTCCGGGACCGCCCGTGGATGACGATGAAGCGATTTGCGTGCAGGTGAATTCCGGCGACCGGCTGTCCGGTATTCCGCGGCACCGCTTCAAAGCGGGATTCGACTATCTCATCACGCAGAAGTGGCGGTTCGGTGCGGACCTCATCGCGGCCTCGAGCCAGGTATTTTTCGGTGACGAAGGCAACGACAACGCCCCGCTCGCCGGATATGCGAAGGTCGATCTGCACACCTTCTACGACGTGACGGAGAACGTGCAGCTCTACGGCCTCGTCTACAACCTCTTCAACGCGCACTACGGCGTGTTCGGAAACTTCTTCAATCTCGAGGCGGCGAACGAAGCTTCGGAAGCGAACCCCGCCACGGGGCCGGGCTTCTTCACCAACGCACGCACCATCACACCGGCGCCGCCGATCACGGCCTACGGCGGCATCAAGATCAAGTACTGAGTGTAACGTCTCACCCGTCTGCGGTGCGCCGGCTGCCCATCAAGGGTGGCCGGCGCATTGCTTTCGGCGGTGGTGCGGAGCGCTTTGCTGCTACATCGCCGTGACGTAGGCGCGGCCCTCGATCACGTCGTAGCGGCAGACGGGCGCTGAGGCCTCGTCGAGGGTAAGAACGACGTGCGGATGGCGGAAGCGGGCGGGCCAGCGCTCGCTGTCGAGCTGCCAGATGCGCACGTCGACATCGGAGCGCCCGATGACGAGATCGACGCTCGCGGGGCGCGTCCATAGCGGCAAGGCGCCGGTCGGTGACGGCGTGCTCTGGCAGGCCGCGATGGCACGGTCGCGATAGGCGCTCAACAGCGCTTCCTGGGCGCCCTCGCGGTAAAGGCGGTCCTGCGCCAATATTTTTGCGCCTGCGAGAAGGGCGAGCGCGACGACGAGGGCTTTCAGCATTGGCGGACGGCTCAACCGGGGAGGGGCGTGCGCGGTGCGGCATTTGCAACATTTGCGGACGGGAGAATGCCGCAGAGTGTCGCCTGGCATGGTGAACAAAGCGTTGCGCGGCGTATCGCCGAGCTTGTCAGGGGCGCCCCGTTGCGGCATGGATCGGCCAGTCTCAGTGCACTCATACTTTCGGGGGAGGAACCGTTCCCATGAGCAAGAAGAAAATCCTAATCACCTGGCCGCTTCCGCCGGCCGTCATGGAGCGGGCCCGCGCCACCTATGACGTCATCGCCCATGGCGATGATCCCAAGATCACCATCGACGAGATGCTGGACACGGCGAAGTCCGTCGACGCGATCGTGCTGACGCTCAACGAGAAGTGTCCGAAGGCGGTGATCGACCGCATCCCCGAGAACATCAAGTGCATCTCGACGTTCTCGATCGGCTTCGACCATATCGACCTCGAAGCCTGCAAGGCGCGCGGGATCAAGGTCGGCAACGCGCCCCATGGCGTGACCGTCGCCACCGCCGAGATCGCCATGCTGCTGCTGCTGGGCGCCGCCCGCCGCGCATCGGAAGGCGAGCGGATGATCCGTACCCGCTCCTGGCCGGGCTGGCAGCCGCTGCAGCTCGTCGGCCAGCGCCTCGACAACAAGAAGCTCGGCATCTACGGCTTCGGCAAGATCGGCCAGGCGCTCGCGCAGCGCGCCCGCGGCTTCGACATGGAGATCCATTACTTCGACATCTACCGGGCGAAGCCCGAGGTGGAAGCGAAGTACAATGCCACCTACCACGACAGCCTCGACAGCCTGCTGAAGGTTTCGGAGTTCTTCTCCATCAATGCGCCTTCGACGCCGGAGACGCGCTACTTCTTCAATAAGGACGTGATCGAGAAGCTGCCGCAGGGAGCTATCGTCGTGAATACGGCGCGCGGCGACCTCGTGAAGGACGAGGACATGATTGCAGCGCTGAAGTCCGGCCGTCTCGGCTATGCCGGCCTCGACGTGTTTGCGGGCGAGCCGAACATCAACGAGGGCTATTACGATCTGCCCAACACGTTCCTGTTCCCGCACCTCGGCTCAGCGGCCATCGAGGCGCGCAACCAGATGGGCTATGAGGCGCTCGACAACGTCGACGCGTTCTTCGCCGGCAAGGATATGCCGTTCAAGCTCACGTAAGCTGAACGGGGTGATCTGCCCCGCGCAGATCAGCTTTTATCTTCAGAATGTCGAGCGCCTCGCGGTTCCCACCGTGGGGCGTTCGCTTTTTGGGGATCGGCGTACGGTGGAACGCTGGTGCAACTCTGGGACGGCGGCTGCCGGGGCTTGCGGAAATGACGCTGCGCGAGCTGACGGGAAAGTAAAAAGTAAGCAGACGGAGCGATGCTGGCGGGCACAGAGTGATGCAGCTTGAGCCGCTTGCGGTAGAGCGGCCCGATGAGGAGCACGATACATGGATCCAATCGATCCGATCGAGCGGCCGACGGCGACCGCGGAACGCAAGTCGAGTTTCGGGGACAGCGCAATCTGGCTGCGCGGGCTTTACATGCTGCTGCTGGCCATTGCCTTCGGTGTCGGTCAGACCCTGCTGTGCCTGACGGCGATTGTCCAATTCCTGTGACTACTGTTTGCCGGTGAGGCCAACGGCCAGCTTACGCGCTTCGGCGCAACGCTCGCACACTGGCTTTCTGATACGGCGCGCTTCCTGACCTGCGCCAGCGACGTGAAGCCTTTCCCGTGGTCGTCGTGGCCTTCCGTCGTGGAGTGAGCGTCTGGTCGTGCGCCGCTAGCTGGCGTGATGCCGTTCCAGCCAGCGGGCGGTGCGCAAAAGCCGCGCATCGTCGCGGCGCAAGCCGACGAGCTGCACACCGACCGGCAGCCCGCGCACGGTCAAGAGCGGCAGCGAGACTGTCGGCATCCCGAGATAGGTCCACAGCCCATTCATGATCGGACTGCCCGTGGCGTTCAGTCCTTCAGGAGCGGGGCCGAGTGCTGCGGGTGCCAGGATCGCGGTGAACGTCTTGAGACCTACGCTGACGGCGCGGTAGGCCGGCTCGCGGCCTGTGATCGCGCGCAGATAGCGTTGCGCGTCGACGGCGCGGCCCTCTGCAATGCGCTGTGTCAGTCCGGGCGAGATCAGGTGCGGGGCGGCATCGAGCAGCGGGCCGTAGTAATGGGTGTTCTCGGCGAGCTGAACGATGCGCTGCCATTCGACGATGTCGTCGAGCAGCGGCAGATCGATCTCGACCGCGCGGTCGCCGAGACGGCGCACCAAGTCTTCCAGCGCATCACGCATTTCCGGGTCGGCGTCGCGCCACGCCGGCGTCCTGACGAATGCCAGCTGCGGCGGCACCGGCGGTTCGGTGCGCGTGGTCGCGAGAAGTCCGGGGCGCGCGCGGCGGAAGCTGACGCTGTCGTCGGCATCGTATGCCGCCATGCAATCGGTGATGAGCGCGAGGTCTTCCGTGGAGCGGCCATAGACGCCGACGGTATCCAGCGTGTGCGACTGCATCAGGACGCCACTTCGCGGGACGAGCCCGAACGTCGGCTTGAAGCCGTGGACACCGCAAAAGGACGCCGGCCGGATGATCGACCCGGCGGTCTGGCTGCCGACGGAGAGCGGCACCATGCCCGCCGCGACGGCGGCCGCGGATCCAGCAGACGAGCCGCCAGGCGTGTGCGCCGGATCGACAGGATTGCGCGTGCGGGCCGGCGTGAGCAGCGCAAGCTCGGTGGTCACCGTCTTGCCCATGACGATGGCGCCAGCCGCCCGGAGTGCGGCCACGCATGCGGCGTCGCGCTCGGGCCGACGGCCGGCGAAGAACGGCGAGCCGTTCTCGGTCGGATAGTCGGCCGTGTCGAATACGTCCTTGATGCCGACCGGGACGCCGTGGAGGGCGCCTACGTCATCGCCGCGGGCGAGCGCGGCATCGGCCTGCCGTGCCATGGCGAGGGCGAGGTCTGGATCGAGATGCTCCCAGGCCTGGACTTCGGCTTCGCGGTCGGCGATGCGCTCCAGGCAGGCGCCCACGAGTTCCACCGAGGAGAGGCGTCCGGCGCGAATTGCCCCGGCGGCTTCGGTTGCCGTCAAGGCTGCGGGGTCGGTCGGGTTTTTGGCGCTCATACTTTCGACGAAGGTTCGGGCCGGGCAACGGGCCGATTATGTGCGGCGTGGGGCCACAGGCTGGCGCGGCGGTGTCTCATTCAAGCCTTACCCGGCTGGCGCATTCTGCTCAATCCCAGGGCATACGGCTTGACGGGCCTTTGCTTTCCTACCTATAGCTGGCTCTTCGCCGACAAAAGAATGCCCCACGGGGCGCCTCGTGCTCGGTTTCTACCGGGGCTGGCGCTGGGGCCTGCTGTGAATTGCGCGCAGCACTGCTAGGGGAACGAAAATGGCCAATCACGCCGGCCGACATTTCCTGCAAATTCCGGGTCCCACCCCGGTGCCGGAACGCGTCCTGAACGCCATGTCCAGGCAGATGCTGGACCATCGCGGACCGGCGTTCTGCGAGTTCGGCGTGAAGCTGTTCGCCGACATCAAGACGATTTTCAAGACGCAGCATCCGGTCATCATTTACCCCTCGTCCGGCACCGGCGCCTGGGAGGCTGCTCTCACCAATACCCTGTCGCCGGGGGATGCGATCCTCGTCATCGAGACGGGGCAGTTCGCTGTCCTGTGGGGCAAGATGGCCGAGCGCCTTGGCCTAAAGCCGGAAATACTGCCCACCGATTGGCAGTCCGGCGGCGATCCGAATGCTCTCGAGGCGCGTCTCAAAAAAGATAGCGGTCATACGATCAAGGCCGTGTGCGTCGTGCACAACGAGACCTCGACGGGCGCCCGCACGCGCATCGATGAAATGCGCAAGGCGATCGATGCGGCTGGCCACCCGGCGCTGCTGATGGTCGACACGATCTCCTCGCTTGCGGCGATGGACTATCGCCACGACGAGTGGGGCGTCGATGTCGGGATCTCGGGCTCGCAAAAGGGCCTGATGCTGCCGCCGGGGCTTTCCTTCACGGCGCTGAGCCCCAAGGCGCTCGCCGCGTCGAAGGCCGCGAAGCTGCCGCGCTCCTATTTCAGCTGGGACGATATGCTCGCCATCAATGGCTCCGGCACGTTCCCCTATACGCCGCCCGTCGGTCTGCTGTTCGGCCTCGCCGAGACCATCGTGATGCTGCACGAGGAAGGGCTCGACAATGTCTTCGCCCGCCACGAGCGCCTTGCCGAAGCGACCCGGCGCGCCGTTCGCGGCTGGGGGCTCGATGTCTGGTGCCGCGATCCGCGCGCGTGCTCGCCGGCTGTGACGGCCGTGGCAATGCCCGAGGGGCACAACGCCGAGCCATTCCGCAAACTGGTGCTCGAGAACTTCAACATGTCGCTCGGAACGGGCCTCAACCGGCTCGCGGGCAAGGCCTTCCGCATCGGGCACCTCGGCTATACCAACGAGCTCACCATCATGGGTGCGCTGGCGGGCGTCGAGATGGGCTTCGAGCTCGCGGGTGTGCCGCACGAGAAGGGTGGCGTCGCGGCAGCGATGACCTATCTGGCCGAAGCGATGCGGCCGGAGACGGCGCAGGCCGCCTGACCGCGCTCCCCATCGCATCACGACCGAATGATCGGCCGCGCCGTGGATCAGCTACGGCGCGGTTTTGTTTTGTGCATCGGTGCGCTGGGTCTTCGTAACGCCGGCGCGCCGCGTCCCGCGTTCAGTCTTCCCTGGGCTTGCTGTTGCTCCGGCCAACGCGGGATCTGCGGAGCGCCTGGGTGATGCGCTCGCTGCACAGCTCATCCTTGTGAAAAGCGTCGATCGCACCGGCGGATAAAAGACGCGCCCGTCGCGACCTGCTGAGCAGGCCGGTGATCGCAATCACCGGGCCCTCGTATCCCGCTGTGCGCAGCTGTGCCATTGCCGCTAGTAACGCAGCGTCGTCTGCCGCTCCATCAGCGGCGTTGCCCGTGTCCCCGAGCAGCAGAATAGTTGGCATGCCAGCGGCAAGCTGCGCGACAGCTTCGGGCACTGAGAACGTTCGATCGATCCGCGTCTGGTAGCCGAACAATACGCGTAGCGTCGCCACCATGCGGTCGCCATCGACAGCGGACCGTTCGACGACGAGGATGCATGTATTGTTTTCGCGGGTGCGGCGGCGAAGCGGGTCGCTTGCAACGGGATCGGTTGGTTTGTTGCCGGAAGAATAGTCCGAGGTGCAATGAAACGGCGTGCCGACGCCGGTATCTATTTCATGGAACGGTTCTGCGTAACGTCTGCAGCGCGTGGTCTCGTACACATCAACCCTACGTCGAATAGCTTCGAATGCCCGTCGATATCCGCCGCTCACTGCGCGACGGATGCCCGGACTGTTCAAATGGCTTCGGGTTGCCCAATGCGTTCGTTACGGGGACGTCGCGCGGTGCGTCGCCCGTTGGTAAAGAAAGCGGTGATCCGTTCGACTACGAGCCGGTGCACATACAGCAAAGCAGTCTGCGTCGGTGATGCAAGTGAGCGAAGTCGATGCGCGCGAGAAGCTATGTGCGGCTCAGGAGATCGCGTGCTGCTCTTGGTGCGTTGCTCGTTTGAAAGCGGCATAGCTCGTCGAAATGCGCGCAGCTGGCGCATCGGTGCCCGCAGCGTGGGCGACGACGGCGTCCGCGATGCGCTGAATTGCGTGTGCGAGCTCAGCGGCGATCGGCCAAGTGCGATCCTGCGGTGCGCGAGCATGCAGGAACGGGCGGTGTGCTTCCTCTTCGGCGAGCGAAGCGTGAAATTCCGTGGCAGCGGCGGCGGCGAGGATTGCCTGCGAGGACGCATCCATGTCGTCCCAAAGCTTACGACGGACACAAAGGGCGAGCGCTCTTCCTCTGCCGTTCATGCTCGCGCCGGCCGCATAGGGCGCTGCGGTCCGTAGCCCGAGTGCGTAGGAGACGATCGCACCGCCGCACTCGGCCGCCAAGACATCGCCGCGGCGCATGGAGCCTGCGATCTCAGCTGGCGGAAGCTCAGCGGGCTCCAAGCCAAGTCCGCGCGCGACGTCGCAGGCGAGGCCATGCACGCGAACGCGACGACCGGAGAGCGCGCCCATCGTCTCGATGCGCTCGGCGGCAAGAAGGAAGCTTCGCGTGCCGGTGTGTGCGGCGAGCAGCGGCTTTATTCCGAGATCGGCGGCGAGATCGTCCCAAAGCTCCTGACCGCCGCCGACCTGCAGCCAAGCTTGCAGGTGCTGCGGCGCCATGCCGTGGTCGCCGGGCAGGCCGCTGAAGTATGCGAACGCGCGATGAGCTTTCGCGTCGTCGGTGATGTCGCCGAAGTGGAGATCAGCATCGCCCGCGCGGACGGTAGCGAGGGATGAAGCGACACCAAACATCGGCGTGAGCCGCAGGCGTCCGTCGCTCAAAGACGTGACATCCCGGGAGAGGCGCCGCGCCCAGTCGGCGGGACCGGCGGCGCTTTCCATCCACGGCAGCGCGAGCCGCAGCTCCCTCAGTTGCTTGGAGATGGCCGGCGCGGCGGGAGCGCCGTCTGCGGCTGACACCGCCGTTCCGATAGCGGAGGTCGCGGCTACGGCGCCCGTCGATTTCAAGAATTCGCGGCGGTCCATGCGCGCCCGTTCCTTCTCGGCAGCGGCGATGGCGCATCAAACCCGATCGGGAAACGATTGACAACGGAAATGGCGTCGCGTGCGTGATCCGCAAGGCGTTTAAGGCCGCTCAGCGGCTCACGATTTAGAACACTCTACGGCGACCGTCTTGCTGGAGCCGATGCTCACGGTGCCCGATTCACTCATGACGCCACCGAACGCATCGCTCAGCTGCTTCTCCTGGCTGTCCTCCGGCGGATCGTTGATCGCGGGCTTGCAGCCGGCCGGCGCGTTGGCGCTGAGCTTGATCGCGTCAGCCTCCGCGAAGTCGAAGGCAATGAAGAAGCTGGAATCGAACACGGCAAAGTTGAAGCCGTGCGCGTCGGCCGGCACCGGGGCTTCGAGCGGCAGCGTGAAGTAGAGTGTCAGGATGCCCTTGTCGCTATATTCGAGCCAATAGTCGACCGGCGGCTTGAACTTCAGGGGCGTGTCGCCGAGCTTGGCGAAGGTGAAGTAGTCGAACTCCTTCAACCCGTCGATGTTGACCTGCGCCAGCTCTTGCAGCTCCTCGCGGTCGTATTTGCCGTCGCCGTTCTTATCGAGGCCCTCGATGGCGGTCTGGGTGTACATCTCATCGAACGTCCACGCCTGCTGCAGGCCGGTGATGGCACCCCCATCGTAGAGGACCGTCTCCTTCATCGTGACCCATACGTGCGGGTGCGCCTGCACCCCGCCCGGTAAGGCGCAAAGGGCGACGAGGGTCAGCGCGAGAGCTAGAACAGAATAGAGTGCGCGCAATTCTTATCTCCCAGGGTCGGATACGGCGGGTGCGCCGGACGCGCTCAGTGCGGCATGGTGGATGTGACACGAACGTGGCGGTTGCGTGGTTATCCCGGGTGCTCTAGCTTCTCCGGATATTATCACATCCAGCCACCGACAGGATTAATAGCATGACGGGCCGCCCTTGCGCGCTGGGACAACTATTGCGCCGCAGGGCCGCGTTGCGTTGCCGTGCCGCCGGGACGCCCAGGGCTGCCGTGGCATGGCTCATATTGGGCTGCATCCTATCCTGCTGGCCATTCGCCGCGCGCGCCGAGACGCCCAATGTCGTCGTCACCATAAAGCCCATCCATTCCCTGGTCTCGTACGTGATGGAGGGTGCCGGTGCGCCCATCCTGCTCGTCGAGGGCAGCGCCTCTCCGCATAGCTTCTCGCTGAAGCCCTCGCAGGTGCGGGCCATCAACGATGCAGGTGTTTTCATCCGCGTTTCAGAGCGACTGGAGCCGTTCACCGGCAAGATCGTACGCTCGCTGCCGAACGGTGTAACGCTCGTCACGCTGATCGATGCGCCGGGCATCAATCTGCTGCAGCAGCGCCATACGGGAGCGTTCGATCCGCACGGGCATACCCATACCCATGTCGAAGGCGACGCGGACAGCCACATCTGGCTCGATCCGGAAAATGCCAAGGTGATCGCGCGCTACGTGGCGGAGGTGCTCGGCAAACGCTATCCGCAACATGCGCCACTGTTCGCGGCGAACGCGGAGCGGCTTTCCGGGCAGATCGATGGGCTCGCGCGGGAGATCGCGGGGGAGCTTGCCCCACTCAGCGACAAGCCGTTCGTGGTCTTCCACGACGCCTATCAGTACTTCGATGCGCGCTTCGGGCTCGACGTCGTGGGATCGGTTACGATCAGCCCCGATGTGAAGCCGAGTGCCAAGCGGCTCGTCGAGCTACGCAAGAGGATCCGCGATCTCAAGGCCGTGTGCGTGTTCGCCGAGCCGCTTTACGAGCCGAGGCTCGTTGCCGCCGTGATCGAGGATACCGGTGCCCGGTCGGGGACTCTCGATCCGGAGGGTATGGGGCTGGTGCCGGGGACGGATCTCTACTTTACGCTGATGCGCAACCTGGCGGCCGCCATCAAATCCTGCCTTGCGCCCGCCACCTGACTTTTCGCCGCGGGGCCTTTGCGGTTGACGCGTGGCCGCGCGTCCCGCCTTGAGGCTCGTGCCACTATCGGCAGTGCGTCGGTCGCGATGCTCGCGAAGGAGTAGTGGTGTCCGGTGCGAGAAGCCATGGCGATCTTCATGCTCTGCAAAGCAAAAAAGGGTAGCGCGCGGCGCTACCCTTTCGATCGATCGTTCTTACTAGGCCCGTGGGCGGCCGTCTTAGCGCACGATCGCTTTTCTTCGAATCGCGATGCGGGCTCTAGCGTTTTGACGCTTCGGACTGGCAGGGTCCGAAGCGATCATGGCCTAGGCTCCGAACTCAATCAGCGCTTTGATTTTGCAGCGAACAGTGATTCAAGCTCTGAAACATCGGAGCTTGAATCATGGCGAATGGCTTCTGGTTGAGCGACGCGCAGTGGCAGGCGATCGAGCCGCACCTCCCGAAGAACCAGCCGGGAGCGCGCCGGGTTGACGATCGGCGCGTGCTGAGCGGCATCATTCATGTGCTGCAATCGGGGTGCCGCTGGCGCGATTGCCCGTCCGAATATGGACCTCACACCACCCTCTACAATCGTTGGAACCGATGGTCACGACGCGCGGTCTGGCGTCGGCTGTTCGAAGCCCTGCGTGAGGTATCTGAAGACGCGTTCCACAGCATCGACTCGACAACGGCCAAGGCCCATCGCTCGGCAGCGGGCGGAAAAGGGGCGGAAGCGCAAGCTATCGGCCGTTCCCGCGGCGGGCGAACGACCAAGATCCACGCGCTCTGCGATGCGCTCGGACGCCCTGTCGCCATCGAAGTGACGCCGGGCCAACTCGGTGATGTTCGGGCCGCCATCGGCCTCATCGGCCAGTTGCCACCGGGCCGGATGTGCGCGGCCGATACCGCTTACGACAGCGACGCGCTGCGTCAATTCTTGCACGAGCGCGGGACGCGGCCCGTCATCCCCAACAACCCGACGCGCAAGCGCTTTCATGCCTTCGACCGCAACGCTTACAAGCGGCGGAACTTAGTCGAGCGCGCATTCTGTCGCCTCAAGGACTGGCGTCGCGTCGCAACCCGCTACGACAAGCTCGCACGCAACTTCCACGCCGCAGCCGTCCTCGCCGCTATCATCATATGGTGGACCTGATTGAGTCTCGAGCCTAGAGCGAGGCGCTCTTGCCGGCGTGCTCGGAGTCGGCCGAGGTCGCGCGCTTGGCATCCTCGGCGGCTTTCTTCGCAGCCTCTGCGGCGGCACGCGCAGCCTCGGCAGCCTTGGCGGCACTCGCGGCTGCCCGCTCGGCAATGGCGGCGGGGCTTTCGTGTGCGGGCGCTGCAGCCGTTTCGGGCTTGCGCTCCGGCTTCTTCACCGGCTTGCGCTCGATGGGCTGCTGGGCGGCCGCGGCGAGCTGCTCGTTCTCGGTTGCTGCAGCGGGCGTGACGCTGGCGGCCAGAGCGCGCGGACGGATGCTGCGTGCTGGCGCCGCCGGAGCCGAAGCCTTCTCGACATTGGCGATGGTCTGCGGCGCCGGTGCCGGCTCGGGTTCGTCATAGGAGGCGACGGCCTGGCCGCCGAAGCGCTGCCAGGTCACGGTGACCTTCGTCCCGACCGGGATGCGCGGATAAAGATCCAGCACGTCCTCGTTGAGCATGCGGATGCAGCCCTTGGAGACAGCCTGGCCGATGGTCCACGGCGCGTCGGTACCGTGAATGCGATAGGTGCTGGAGCCGAGGTAGAGCGCGCGCACGCCCAGGGGGTTCATGCGGTGGCCACCGGGGACCCACAGCGGAAGCTTGGGGTTCTCGCGCAGCATTTCCGGCGTCGGACGCCAGGACGGGTTGACGCGCTTGTCCGTCACCGTGGTGGTGCCCTGCCAGCGGCTCTGCTCGCGCGGCACGGCAATCGGATAGCTGAGCGCGGTGCCCTGCTTGGTGATCAGATACAGGCGGCGGTCGCCGAAGCTCACGACGATCTGGCCGGCGGTGTATTTGGGGTCGAAGGTGACGGTCTGCTTGCCGCCGCCCCATTCCTGGCTACCACCCCAGAGGAACTCGAAAAGCCCTTGCGCGTGCGCTGTCGGCGCACTGATCGGCGCAGCGAGGACAACGGCTGCCAGGACAAGCGGACTCATCAGACGGCGGTTGGACATTTCGGCATGGCTCCGGGGGTTCGTATGGCAGGGCAGCTTGAGGCCATTTGGTGAATGGTGGGTTTATACCAGTCCCAATTTTTTGCGGCAGAGCACAGCGGCCACAGTCACACTCTGAACACCCCGCAACGGCCAATCTCGGCGATTTTTAGGCCGGACTGTTTCCTGGGTGTCTTCAGAAGCGCCTGATTTTTCAGCGTTTGTCTTCTTTGGGTGCGGTTTTCCGGTAGCGCTCCGCATTGATTCGCTGTCGTGCGCCGTTCTGGCTGTGGAGAAGGCTGGGACACACTTGGCGAGGCGTTGCTGCAACTTCCCGCGCGGTTTTTTGTTCTCGTTTTGGTCTTGACGGAGAGGGTAGCGCTGAATTAGAACGAATGAAGAACGACGGCACTGTAACTGTCGTTGTCGAATGGTGCGAGAGCGTCCCGTGGACCAGACGGCCCTATCCCCCACCCCACCGTCCGGCTGTCTGCCACGGGTCTCGCGGCCGGAGCCAGGCCCGAGTGAGAGTATGCGTGGAGAGTTGCGTAGCGTTGGGCTCAATCGCTCTTGCCCGAACCGGGACGGGGAGACCCTCCTCGCCGTCCCGGGGGGCGAGGCAGTCACAGACGCGGCGGCTGGAAAGTCCGGCATGCTCGAGGAGCTGCGTTCGCGCATCCATACGCTCGAGCGCGGCCGTCACCTCCTGGCTTCCCCTGTTTCGGCCAACGCTCCGCCGGATGGCGGTAAGGGAACATGGACGCTGGGCGCCGAGGCGCTGGACCGGCGTATCGGAGCAGGTCTCGACACCGCTTCCCTGCACGAGGTGAAGGCAGAACCCCGTACATCGGGTGCGCTTGCCGGTGCCTGGGGCGCAGCGATCGGTTTTGCTTTGCGTCTCGCCGTACGCCGGCTGTGCAGCCTCGAGAGCGCCCGGGTTGGTTCGATGCAGGTTCTGTGGTGCTGGCCTTCCTTCCTCGCGCGCGAGCTCGGCGTTCCCTATGGCCATGGCCTAGCTTCCATGGGTATCGAACCCTCGACTTGGCTGTTCGCGGAGACGGCACGGCCCGCCGATGCTCTCTGGGCGATGGAGGAGGGCTTACGCTCGCGCAGTCTCGCGCTCGTCGTTGGCATTCTCGATGAAGCGGAGCTGACGCCGGCGCGCCGTCTTAGCCTTGCTGCAGCCGAGCACCTGACGCCCTGTCTTGTCGTCACTGATCCGCGACTGTCGCCGGCGGGGTCTACCGCAACCCGGTGGCGTGTCGGTGTGCGCAGCTCGGCCCAGCACCCGCGCGATGTGGCGGCTCCTGGTGCCATGCGTTTCGGCGTGACGCTGGAGCGCTGCCGGCACCGTCCGATAACGCGCGAGCCCGTGTCCCACCTTCTGGAGTGGTCGGATGAAACGCATCGTTTCCGTATGGCTACCGCTGTGGCCGATCGAGCGCATGGCCCGCGCGCAGCCGTCGCTGGTTCCCGATGAGGCGCCATTCGCCCTCGTCGAAACAGGCATGCATGGCATCCGCATTACCGCCGTCAATGGCCATGCGGCGGAGCACGGCGTGCGCATCGGTCAGGCCCTCGCCGATGCGCGCGCCGCGCTGCCACAACTGCTGACCCATCCCGCGGACCGCCGCCGAGACCGTGCTGCGCTTTTGCTACTCGCCCGCTGGTGCGGTCGTTACGGGCCGAACCGCAATATCAGCGGCGAAGACGGGCTGTGGATCGATGTGACGGGTGTCGCGCATCTTTATGGTGGCGAAACGCGGCTCCTGCACGATCTCGTGCAGCGGCTGTCGCGCTTCGGATTGACGGTGCGGGTTGGTCTTGCCGATACGCTGGGGGCTGCGCATGCGCTCGCCCGTTATGCGCCTTCGCCCGCGATAGCCCCGGCGGGGAGCGGCAAAACTCATCTGTCAAAGCTGCCCGTCGAAGCCTTGCGCCTCGCGCCCGATACGGTTCTGCTCTTGCAGCGTTTGGGCCTCAAGCGCATCGGCGATCTTTATGGGCTGCCGCGCGCGGCCCTGCAGCGACGCTTTCGCTCGGCGAAGGGTGTCGAGGCGGTGCTGACGCGTCTTGATCAGGCGCTGGGCCTGCGCGAGGAGCCCTGCCGGCCGCTCGTCGAGCCGCCTGCTCTTTTCGTGCACCGCGCCTGGGCCGATCCACTCATATCGGCCGGGCAGCTCGAGGCCGAGACGCAAAAGCTTGCCAAGGACCTCAGCGTGCATCTGGCCGCGCGGGGGCTCGGGGCGCGGCGCCTGTGTCTGTCGCTTTACCGTGCCGACGGCACCGTCGCAGAAGCGCGCGCCGGGCTCAGCTCGCCGTCGTGGAACGCAAAGCACATGGCGGCTCTCATCGGGGAGAAGCTCACCGCACTCGATGCCGGTTTCGGTATCGATGCGATGGTGTTCGCGGCGGTGCAGGTGGAGCGGCCGCCGGAGCGACAGGGAACGATTTCAGCGCGCCTTTCCGGCGGTGTCCGCACGGAGGCGACCGAGCTGGTAGACCGGTTGGTGAACCGCCTCGGGTCGGAGCGGGTTAGCCGCATGGCTCCGCGCGCAAGCCATGTTCCCGAGCGCGCCATCTCCCGTATCCCCGCCCTCGCAGGCATGCCGGAGCTTTCCTGGGCACTGCCCACCGGTCCGCAGCGGCCGGCGCTGCTGCTGGACCATCCCGAGCCGATCCGCGTTCTCGCCGAGGTGCCGGAGGGTGCGCCGGCGCGCTTCACCTGGCGGCGGGTGGAGCATCGCATCGTGCGCGCCGAGGGCCCGCAGCGCATCGCGCCGGAATGGTGGGACGAGATCGCCGTCAAGAAGAGTGACACGCGCGATTACTACCGCATCGAGGATGAGGGTGGCGCCGGCTACTGGGTTTTCCGCGAGGGTCTTTACGGACGCACGGAGACGATCGGCGGCGAGGATGAGGGGCCGCGCTGGTTCATGCACGGGTTGTTCGCATGAAACGCAAGCTGGCGAAGCAAGGTGAGTGTGCGTCATGGGAACGATAAGAGCGCAAGAGCCTGTGCATTACGCCGAGCTGCAGGTGACGACCAACTTCTCGTTCCTGCGCGGGGCTTCGCATGGTGAGGAGCTGGTTATTCAGGCGAAAAGTTTGGGGCTATCGGCGCTTGCCATTACCGATCGCAATACGCTTGCCGGTGTCGTGCGCGCGCACATCGAAGCCAAGAAACGCGGGCTCAAGCTGATCGTCGGCGCGCGGCTCGATCTCGAGGACGCGCCAAGTCTTCTATGTTTGCCGCGCGACCGGGCTGCCTATGGGCGTCTGTCGCGGCTTTTGTCGATGGGGCAGCGGCGCGCCGAAAAGGGCAAGTGTATCCTTTTTCTCGATGACGTGGCGCAGCATGCCGAAGGACAGATATTCATCGTTTTGTCGCCGGACACGTGGGACTGGCGCTCGGTACGCGAGCCCATCGTAGGCGATGAAGGTATGGGCGCGCCGCCGCGCTCCGCCGACGTCATTCCGTTTCGTCCGCTTTGTGGCGATGCGGCGTCTGCTCCGATCCCCTATGCGTCCCAGCCGCCAGACAGTGCCGCAGAGATCGCGTGCGAAACATCTGAGAAGCCTAGCTTCGAAGACGAGCTACGCCGCATGAAGACGGCGCTCAGAGGCGCTGAAAAGCTCTATCTCGGCGCCAGTCACACCTACCGCGGCGATGACCGCGCGCGCATAGAAACCCTCGCGGCACTGGCACAACGCTATGCAACGCCGCTCGTGGCAACGGGGGACGTGCTCTATCACACGCCGGCCCGGCGACCGCTGCAGGACGTGCTGACCTGTGTGCGCGAGAAAACCACCATCCGGCGGGCAGGGCTGCGGCTCGAAGCCAATGCCGAGCGGCACCTGAAATCGCCCGCGGAGATGGCGTGTCTTTTCCGTGGCCACGAAGATGCCGTTGCGCGCACGCTGGAAATTGCCGCGGCGTGTACCTTCAACCTCGAAGATCTACAATACGAATATCCCGATGAGCCCATCCCTCCCGGCAAGACACCGCAGGGCTACCTCGAGGAGCTGACTTGGGAAGGCGCGCACTGGAGGTTTCCCAGAGGCATCCCGGACAAGGTGCGCGGGCTGCTTGAGCGCGAGCTGGCCCTCATCGACAAGCTCAAATACGCCCACTACTTCCTCACGGTGCGCGACATCGTGCACTTCGCCCGCTCGCGAGACATCCTCTGCCAAGGACGCGGTTCGGCCGCCAACTCGGTCGTCTGCTATTGCCTCGCCATCACGTCGGTCGATCCGATGGAGATCGATGTGCTCTTCGATCGCTTCGTTTCTCCCGAACGCAAAGAACCGCCCGATATCGACGTCGACTTCGAGCATGAGCGGCGTGAGGAGGTGATCCAGTACATCTACGGGCGCTACGGCCACCACCGTGCCGCGCTCGCCGCCACGGTGATCAGCTATCGGGCGCGCTCGGCGGTGCGCGACGTCGGAAAGGCGATGGGGCTCTCCGAGGATACGGTGGCAGCCCTCGCCGGCATGGTATGGGGTACGAGTGGCACCAAGGTGCCGGAGAAACATGTGCGCGATGTCGGTCTCGACCCGAAGGGTCCGTTGCTGGCACGGGTGTTGGAACTAACGGGCGAGCTACTGGACTTTCCGCGGCACCTCTCGCAACACGTCGGTGGCTTCGTCCTGACGCGCGGACCGCTGGTGGAGGTCGTTCCGATCGGAAACGCGGCGATGGAGAAGCGCACCTTCATCGAATGGGACAAAGACGATATCTCCGCCCTCGGCCTTCTCAAGGTCGACGTGCTGGCGCTCGGCATGCTCACCTGCATCCGCAAGGCTTTCGACCTCATCGAGCGCCACGAAGACAAGAAGTTTACGCTTGCCACCGTGCCGCGCGATGACGCGGCCGTCTACGACATGCTGTGCAAGGCCGATTCCCTCGGCGTGTTTCAGGTGGAGAGCCGCGCGCAGATGAACATGCTGCCGCGTTTGAAGCCGCGTTGTTTCTATGATCTCGTCATCGAGGTGGCGATCGTGCGCCCCGGTCCCATCCAGGGGGACATGGTTCACCCCTACTTGAGACGTCGTGCCGGGGTCGAGCCGGAGTATTATCCCTCGCCTGCGTCCGAAGCCGACAGGGATGAGCTGAAGAACATTCTCGGCCGTACCAAGGGCGTGCCGCTGTTCCAGGAGCAGGCGATGCGTATCGCGCAGGTCGCCGCCAAGTTCACCGACGCGGAGGTGAACGAGTTGCGCCAAGCCATGGCGACCTTTCGCCGTCGCGGCACCATCGGTCAGCTGGAGGAGAAGATGGTCTCGCGCATGGCCGCGCGCGGCTATGACAGAGTTTTTGCGCAGCGCTGTTTCAACCAGATCAAAGGTTTCGGCGAGTACGGCTTCCCCGAAAGTCACGCGGCGAGCTTTGCCCACCTCGTCTATATCTCCTCCTACATCAAGTGCCATCATCCGGCGGCATTCGCGGCAGCACTCCTGAACTCCCAACCGATGGGTTTTTATGCGCCCGCGCAAATCGTGCGCGATGCGCACGAGCATGGCGTCGAGGTTCGCGATGCCGACGTCAACCTTTCGGATTGGGATTGCACGCTGGAGCCAGATGGCGCCGATGGCCGTCCGGCGCTGCGGCTCGGGCTTCGCCAGATCGACGGCCTGCAGGAGGAGGAGATCACGGAGAAGCTCATCGCCGTGCGCGGCGCTCGTGATGCTATAGGTCCCGTCGCCGAGAGTAGAGGACAGGACATCGGCTTCGAAGGCAGTGAGGATGTTGCGGACAGGCGGAACGATAGGGAAAAGAATGCGCTAAACATCAAGCCGTTTCGCGACGTGCATGATGTGTGGGGACGTGCGCGCCTGCGCCTTGCGACGCTGCAGAAGCTCGCTGCCGCCGATACCTTCCGCTCCGTGGGGCGGGATCGCCGCCAGGCGTTGTGGGAGGTGAAGGCGCTCGGCGCCGCCGACCCGCTGCCACTGTTCTCCTGGAGCGAGACGCGGGAGGAAGCGCCCGAACCCTATGTGCAGCTTCCCGAGATGCGGCTTTCGGAGCATGTCGTCAGCGATTACCAGACGCTGCGGCTTTCCTTGAAAGCGCATCCAATGGATCTGCTGAGGCACCACTTTGCCAGGCATAAGGTTCTCGCCTGCGATGAGCTGCGCGGCGTGAAGGACGGCGCTTTCGTCTCAGTGGCGGGCGTCGTGTTGGTGCGCCAGCGTCCCGGTTCGGCCAGGGGCGTCGTGTTCATGACGATCGAGGACGAGACGGGGATCGCCAATGCGGTTATCTGGGCAAAGACGCTGGAGCGCTACCGCAAGGAGGTGATGGGCGCGCGGCTCATCGTCATCCATGGGCGGGTGCAGCGGCACGAGAACATCATTCATGTCGTCTCGGCGCGTCTTGAGGATCGCAGCGACATGCTGCGGCTGCTCTCGGCGGATGGCGACGACATGCGCGTGCCGCTCGCCAATGCCGATCACGTACGCAATCCCGATATCCGCAGCGAGCAGGCGGATCCTGCGAACGGTCATCCGCGTTGGGCGGGTCATCCGAGACGCGAGCGCGTCATTCCAGCGCGGGAGCCGCGCATCATGCCGAAGTCGCGGGATTTTCACTGAGGTTCCACTGATGTTTAGCGGGGCGATGCCGCGTGCGCAGGGAGCATCTCGGTGTTCGAAACCCCCGCGACGCCCATGAACACGGCGAGGATGCGCGCCGGGATGCCGCCGGTATTGCGTCCGCTGTGCGGCCAGTCGACGGCTTCCATCACGGCTTCGCCCTGGCGGTAGACGCGCGTGCCCTTCGCGCCATAATCGACCGTCACCTCGCCTTCGAGAATATAGCCGAACATCGGCACGTCATGGCGGTGCCAGCCGGTTTCCTCGCCCGGCTGCATGGTGACGATCACGGAGGTGATTTTCGGCTTACCCTGGGTAGGGTACGTAATGGGCTGGCCGATGACCGTTTCTTCCGTGTTCAACAGGGTGACGACTGATCCGTGCGAAGCTTTTTGTCTCTGCTCCGTGTCGCTGAAAAACACCGCGACACCCAGCAGCGGCAGGAGCGCCGCGAGCGGCCAGATCCAGATATAGGATTGCTTCCAGACCATCGCGCCCCGTTCCTCAAGCCCATTGTGCTCGGGGGCATGATGGCCGAAGTTGATGAACAACTCTTGCCCCTGCCGGTGCCCATGCTCGAACGCCCGTCGTTTTCACGCTTGCTCCTCGGCTTTGCCGTGCCGCTGCTGGCGGTTCTCATGGCAGGGGGCGCAGCCGCGCAGCTTTTCGATCCGCGCAGCCAGCCCGAGGCGGCGACGGGCATCGGCAGCCACGAGCTGGCGACGGCGAAGACGCACATGGTTTCGGCGGCCAACGTTCTCGCGGCGGAAGCCGGGCGCGAGATGCTGCGTGCGGGCGGCTCGGCCATAGATGCGGCGATCGCCACGCAACTCGTGCTCAATCTCGTCGAACCGCAGTCGAGCGGTATCGGCGGCGGCGCGTTCATACTCCATTGGGATAAGGCCAAGGGCGCGCTGCAGGTCTACGACGGGCGCGAGACTGCGCCCGCCTCGGCGACGCCGGACCGTTTCCTTGTCGACGGCAAGCCGATGCCGTTCTTCGACGCGGTGCTCTCGGGGCTGAGCATCGGCGTGCCCGGCCTGGTGCGCCTCATGGAGGATGTGCACCGTGACCACGGGCGCCTGCCCTGGGCAAAGCTGTTCGAGCCCGCGATACGCCTTGCGGAGGAAGGCTTCAAGATTTCACCGCGACTGCACATTCTTCTCAGCCTCGAAGGCGCAAAAAGTTTCGTGCCCGCGGCGCGCTCATATTTCTTCACGGAGAGCGGCGCCCCGCTGCCCATAGGTCACCGCTTGAAGAACCCGGAGCTCGCGAAGACGCTGCGGGCTATTGCAGCGGGTGGCGCGAATGCGTTTTACGAAGGGCCGATCGCGCAGGCGATCGTCGATGCTGTGGCGTCCGCTCCGCGGGCCCCCGGCGGCATGACGCTCGATGATCTCAGGGCCTATCGCGTCAAGCAGCGGCCGCCGCTGTGCATCACGTATCGCATCTACGAGGTGTGCGGTGTCGGCGCGCCATCGTCGGGCGGCGTCGCGGTGGCGCAGACACTGAAGCTGCTCGAGCCGTTCGATCTTGGAACAGCCCCTTCCGATGCGCTCAATGCACCGGCCGTGCATCTCATCGCCGAAGCGGAGAAGCTCGCGTTTGCCGACCGCAACCGTTATATCGGCGATCCGGATTTCGTTGACGTTCCCGAGGGGCTGCTCGATGAGGGTTATATGGCGCAGCGCCGCGCGCTCATCGACAAGGTTCACGCAGCGTCGAGCCCGAAGGCGGGAGAGCCGCCGGGGCTGAAGCGTCAGTCGTTCGGTGTGGATGCGACGGTCGAACGCGCCGGCACCAGCCAAATCTCCATCATCGACGATGACGGCAACGCGGTCTCGATGACGACGACGATCGAGGGCGCGTTCGGCTCGCACAACTGGGCGGCCGGATTTCTGCTCAACAATGAGCTGACGGATTTTTCTTTCCGGCCGGTCGATGCGGAGGGGCGGCCTGTGGCCAACGCCGTTGGTCCGGGTAAACGCCCGCGCTCGTCGATGGCACCGACAATCGTATTCGACCGCGCACGCAACATCGAGGCGGTGCTCGGCTCGCCGGGCGGCAGCCGCATCATTCTCTATGTCCTCAAGACGCTCGTCGCGATGCTCGACTGGAAGCTGGATCCTCAGCAAGCGGCCGATCTTATGAACTTCGGCAGCCAGGGAAGTGCGCTGGAGCTGGAGGTCGGCTGGCCCGCGGTGCCGCTTGCGCTCACGCTGCGTCCGCATGGACACCACATCGCACCTTCGCTGATGAACTCCGGCCTGCACATCGTGGCACGCCGCGGTGGCAAACTCGAAGGCGCCGCTGACGTACGCCGGGAAGGCGCTGCGTTAGGGGATTGAGCGCGGCGCTCCTACGTGCGACTGGTGCGTGCAGATCTCGCGAAGAGAGGCAAGCCTGCATGACGCGCACCATCACCGTGCTCGGCGTTGGAATCTTTGGCCTTTGGCAGGCGTTCGCGCTCGCGCGCGCGGGGCATCGCGTGCGCCTCATCGAGACGAGCGCGGAGCCCTTTGCGGATGCGGCAAGCCTCTATGCGGGCGTGATGCTTGCGCCGGAGCGTGAGGCCGAGACCGCGCCATCCATGCTGCGTCAGCTCGGCCATGAGGGCATTGCGCACTGGCGCGATGTCTATCCGCGCCTCAAGTGCAACGGCAGTATCGTCGTCGCCAGTCCGCGTGACCGGGGCGAGCTCGACAGGTTTGCGGTCCGCACGCAGGGGCACAGGCTGCTCGATGAAGAGGAGCTGAGTGCGCTCGAAGGTGATCTAGGTCAGCGCTTCGGCGCGGCGCTGTTTTTTCCCGACGAAGCACACATGCCGGCGAACGATGCGCTGGCGTTCATGCTGGGGGCGGCTCGCGCGGCGGGGGTCGATGCGGTTTTCGGCGTGGGAGATGCGGAGAGCGCTGCCGCCGATTCAGACACCATCGTCGACTGCCGGGGTATGGCCGCACGCGATGTGCTGAGCGATCTTCGCGGCGTGCGGGGAGAGCGGCTGCTCATCCGCTCGCGCGAAGTTGTCTTCGACCGGCCGGTGCAGCTTCTGCACCCGCGCATTCCGCTTTACATCGTTCCCTGGGGTGACGGCGTCTATCTGGTCGGCGCGACGGCGATCGAGAGCGAGGAGCGCGGACCGGTGACCGTGCGCTCCGCGATGGAGTTGCTCGGTGGCGCGTACGCGGTGCATCCCACGTTCGCGGAGGCCGAGATCATAGGGTTCGGGGCAGGCGTGCGGCCGGCGTTCCCCGACAACGTGCCACGGGCGATCGTGCGAGAGGGCGGGCGGCGCATCTTCGTCAACGGTGCCTATCGCCACGGCTTCCTCATCGCACCGGTGCTGGCGCGGATGGTCACGGCCTACCTTAAGGACGGGACCGGATCGGAGCTGCTTGCCGTCTGACGGAGGTCGAGCGTGGGCCCTCGGCGAAGCCAAGCTTGAAACCCGAAGCCTCACCAATGGCGCCGTTCCGTTCCTATATACCGAAGTAAGGCCATGGCGCGTGAAGCCTCCTATTTCAGAGGTGATGTCGGGTGCGCTTGAGATTTCCGGTCCGTGGATGTTCTATGCGGCCACGGCCGCCGAGGTGGCCAGAGATTTGGAGCGGCGAAGTGAGCGTCGAAGCGAAGAGCCTAGTGGATATCGTTGTGAACGGTGAGGCGCATCGGACGCCGGCGGCGACGCTCGCGGAGCTGGTGCACGAGCGCGGGCTCGCGGGGCAGCGCGTTGCCACGGCGTGCAACGGTGAATTCGTGCCGGAGCGCGCGCGCGCAACACTGGCGCTTCGTCCCGGCGATCGCATCGAGATTCTTTCCCCCCGCCACGGCGGCTGAGAAAACACCATGAACGCGCCCGAACCGGCCATCGCTACCCGCAGCGCACTCACCCTCTACGGCGAGGCGTTCCCTTCGCGCATGCTGATCGGCACGGCGCAATACCCTTCGCCGCACATACTCGCGGAGGCGGTGCGTGCGTCCGGTGCCGGCATCGTCACCGTGTCGCTGCGCCGGGAACAGGCGCGCGGGCGCACCGGCGAGCGTTTCCTGGAGTTGATCGAGGCGCTGGGCGTGCGCGTGCTGCCCAACACCGCCGGCTGCCATACGGTGAAGGAAGCGGTTACCACGGCGCAGATGGCGCGCGAGGTTTTCGGCACGGACTGGCTGAAGCTCGAGGTCATCGCCAACGACGACACCTTGCAGCCGGAGGTGTTCGGGCTCGTGGAGGCGGCGAAGATCCTCTCCGCCGACGGCTTCAAGGTGCTGCCCTATACAACCGAGGATCTCTCGGTTGCGGACAAGCTGCTCGCCGCGGGCTGCAAGGTCCTTATGCCCTGGGGTGCGCCCATCGGCACGGGACGTGGCCTCGCCAATCCTTACGCGCTCAAAAGCCTGCGGGCGTACTATCCCGGTGTGCCGCTTATCATCGATGCGGGAATCGGCGCGCCCTCCCACGCGGCGCAGGCGATGGAGATGGGCTTCGACGGCGTGCTGCTCAACACCGCGGTGGCGAAGGCGGAGGATCCGGTGCGTATGGCACAGGCCTTCGCACAGGCTATCGAAGCGGGTCGCACCGCCTATGAGGCGGGCCTCATGGGCATGCGGGATATGGCACAGCCATCGACGCCCGTTGCGGGCACGCCGTTCTTCGATTTGAAGCGCGGGCCATGAGCGGCACGACGGCGGCGCAACCCGACATCTTCTATCCTATCGTGCCGGACGCGGCGTGGGCGGCGCGGATCGTCCCTCTCGGTGTGCACACACTGCAGCTGCGCATCAAGGATGTGTCCACCGACGAGGTGCGCCGACAGATCGATGCTACGCTCGCGCTGACGCGCCGGTATGGGTGCCAGCTCATCGTCAACGACTATTGGCGGGAAGCTATCGCCGCGGGCGCCGACTACATACATCTCGGCCAGGAGGACTTGGCGGCAGCGGACGTTCGCGCGATCAAAGCGGCGGGCCTCCGGCTCGGCATTTCCACCCATAGCGAAGAGGAGCTCGTCACCGCGCTCGCCGCCGAGCCCGACTACGTCGCACTTGGACCTATCTATGAAACCAAGTTGAAAGTTATGCGCTGGGCACCGCAGGGACTGGTGCGCGTCGGCGAATGGAAACGCCGTGTCGGCGCGTTGCCGCTTGTCGCCATCGGCGGCATAACGCCGGAACGGGCGCCGGACGTCGCTGCGGCGGGTGCTGACAGTATCGCTGTCATCACCGATTTTATGACAGCGCAAGATCCTGAGAAGCGCGTCGAAAAATGGCTTGCCTGGGCGCAAGCGCGGCGGGAAATGGCGCGTTAGCGCGGTCGCTCAACCTTGCACACCGGCAGCTTGTGGGCTCAAATGCGCCAAAATGCTGCGCCAGTGCGCGTTAGAACGCGGCAAATCACGGACGCCATATGGCCTTTCGCTTCAAGCTCGGTGAGCCCTTCGACGAGGGTTGCCGGCGAATTTCCGTTGAGCAGATCGACCGCGCGCGGGCCATCCTGCGCGGTAACGGCGATGAGGCTGCCGCTGTGCACGAGACGCGCAAGTCGCTGAAACGGCTGCGCGCGCTCTTGCGCCTTATTCGCCCGGCAATCGGCGAGGAGACATTCAAGGCGGAGAATCACGAGCTGCGCGACGTCGGCCTCAGTTTGTCGGGTGCGCGCGACCGCCATGTGCTCGGCGAAACGCTCGACAAGCTTTTGTCGGCCAGCAACCTGTCGCCCAAAAGCGCGGAGGCGCTGCGCAAGCGCTTGGGTCCGCCCGACGGCCACGGAACGCCGCTCGCGATGGATGCCGCGCACGAGCGGCTGGCGGCGGCGCGGGAACGGCTCGGCGCCTTGCCGATCGGAGGAAGCGATTTCGATATCGTCGGGCGCGGACTGGAGCGCTCGTACCGTCGGGCGCGGCGTGCATTTGCCGATGCCTACCGCACTCCCAGCGATGAGGCCTTCCACGAATGGCGTAAGGGGGCGCAGGCCCATTGGCGGCAAATGCTTCTGCTGTCGCGCGCGTGGCCCGACTATCTCGGCGCCCGTGCAGCCGAAGCGCGTACGCTGTCGCAAATCCTCGGGGACGACCACGACCTGGCGCTGCTCGTGGAATTTGCCCGGTCGCAGCCCGGTGCCGTGAGTGAGCAGGCCGAGCAGGTTGAAGCTGCCGCGCGCGCCCGGCAGGGGGAGCTGCGGCAAATGGCACGACCGCGGGGCGAGCGCCTGTTTGCCGCCTCGCCCAAACGCTTGCGCCGGAGTGTCGAGACTTTCTGGCAATCGGCGGAGGCGCTGAAAGACGTCGAGCCGCATGGGACCGAGACGGAAGCCTCGCCGGCAAGGCGCGTCCGGCAGGGCGGACGACGCCAGCGGTCGGATGTCGCGGCAAAGACGTGACGGTGCTCTGCCCTCCGAGGCTTTGAAGCCGGAGCTTCGCCGCACCCTCGGTTGGCTTCGCCATACCTTCGGTTTGAGGCTTCGCCGCACCCTCGGTTTGAGGCTTCGCCTCGGGCGCCCATATTGGCTAAGGTGCCGCCGACCATTCCGCTGCACCGCAAGCCCGAGGTTATCCAGCCGTGAACGACATCAAGGCCACTGCCGATTTCGCGCCCGCTTCTGCGTCTGCAATTCCCGGCTCCGGCCGCATCGGCGTGCTGCTCTTGAATCTCGGGACACCCGACGGCACCGACTACTGGTCGATGCGGCGGTATCTGAAAGAATTCCTTTCCGATCGCCGCGTGATCGAGGTGCCGCGCTGGAAGTGGTGGCCGATCCTCAATCTCATCATTCTCACGGTGAGGCCGGGCCGGAAGGGCAAGGACTACGCGACGATCTGGAACAACGACATCGACGAAAGCCCGATCAAGACGACCACGCGCGGGCAAGCGCAAAAGCTCGCCGCCGTGCTGGGCAACCCCGAGCGCATCGAGGTCGATTTCGCGATGCGTTATGCCAATCCGACAACCGACAGCCGTATCCGTGCGCTGAAGGAGAAAGGCTGCGACCGTATTCTCCTGGTGCCGCTCTACCCGCAATATGCAGCGGCAACGACGGCCACCGCTGCCGACCATGCGTTCCGCACGCTCATGGATATGCGCTGGCAGCCGGCGGTGCGCGTTGCCCCCGCCTACTACGACGATCCGACCTATATCGCCGCCGTGGCCGCATCGATGTCACGCGATCTCGCGGCGCTCGATTTCAAGCCCGAGAAGCTCATCTGCACCTTCCACGGCATGCCGATTGCGTATCGCGAGGCGGGCGATCCCTACTACGACCAGTGCCAGGTCACGTCACGCCTGCTGCGCGAAAAGCTCGGCTGGCCGGAGGAGAACTGGCTGACGACGTTCCAATCGCGCTTCGGCAACGATCCGTGGCTGCAGCCTTATACCGATGAGACGGTGCAGCGCCTCGCCAGGGAAGGGGTAAAGAAGCTCGCCATCGTGGCGCCGGGCTTTTCCGCCGACTGCCTCGAAACGCTCGAGGAGCTCAACGGCGAAAACCGGCACTATTTCGAGGGTGGCGGCGGGGAAAAGTTCGCTTATCTGCCGGCCCTCAACGACAGCGACGACGGCGTGCGTGTCATCGAGGCCATCGTGCGGCGCGAGCTACAGGGCTGGATCTAGTTTTTCTTGCGTCGATCTTTCGGCCGATCGCTCAGCGCTGTTCCATAAGTAACTGCTTCGGAACTATTTTTTAACGATGTCTTGGTGTGTGCGCTTTAGCGTGCACAATGCCTGCCTCTGCCTGTTTTTCCGGGGATTCCATGGAGCCTGATATTATGAGCCCTTATTCCGGCGGCTTTGAAGTTTTTGGCGTGCTGCTCGTCATCCTCGCTGTCGTCATTTTATGGTCGACGGTGAAGATCGTTCCGCAGGGCATGAACTACACGGTCGAGAATTTCGGCCGCTACACGCGCACGCTCACGCCCGGCCTGCACATCCTCATCCCCGTCATGGAGCGGGTCGGCCGTCGCATGAACATGAAAGAGCAAGTGCTCGACATCCCCAGCCAGGATGTCATCACGCGCGACAACGCCATGGTGCGCGTCAACGGCGTGACCTTCTTCCAGATCCTCAATGCGGCGCGTGCGGCCTACGAGGTCGATGCGCTCGAGCCCTCCATCGTCAACCTGACGATGACGAATATCCGCACGGTCATGGGCTCGATGGACCTCGATGAGCTGCTCTCCAACCGCGATCAGATCAACGCGCGACTGCTGCAGGTCCTCGATCAGGCGACGGAGGCGTGGGGCATCAAGGTGACGCGCATCGAGATCAAGGATATCGATCCGCCGCGCGACCTCGTCGACAGCATGGCGCGCCAGATGAAGGCCGAGCGCGAGAAGCGTGCGCAGATTCTCGAGGCGGAGGGTTCTCGCCAGGCCGAGATCCTGCGCGCGGAGGGTGAGAAGCAGGCCGTGGTTTTGGAAGCGGAAGGCCGGCGCGAAGCCGCTTTCCGCGATGCGGAGGGCCGCGAGCGGGCCGCGGAAGCGGAGGCCAAAGCCACGCAGATGGTGTCTGACGCGATCTCGAAGGGCAACGTGCAGGCCATCAACTATTTCGTGGCCAACAACTACGTCAAGGCTCTGGAAGCTCTCGCAAAAGCGCCCAATCAGAAGGTTGTGCTGATGCCGCTCGAAGCCTCGTCGGTCATCGGCTCGCTGGCCGGTCTTGCGCAGATCACCGGGGAAGCGTTCGGCGGCGGCTCTCCCAATCCGACGGCGCCACCACGTGGCAGCGTCCCCCGCACGTAGCCGTGGCGGGGGGCCGCCGGGCACTGCTATGTTTGCGGCATAGGGTTGGAGACGTTGGCCATGGGGCTGTCGGATTTTTTCTTTAATCTCGGTGCGTGGAACTGGTTCGTCGTTGCGGTCGCGTTGTCCGCGCTCGAAGCGATCGTGCCGGGCGTGCATTTCATCTGGTTCGGGGTGGCGGCTTTTATTGTCGGCATGCTGGGGCTCGCCACCGGGATGCCGTGGGAGTGGCAACTGATCATCTTCGCCATCCTGTCGTGCATCACCGTCTTCTTTGCACGGCGCTATGCGGCCCCGGACGTGGCGGCAAGCGATCAGCCCGATCTCAACGCGCGCGCCGAGCAGTATGTCGGACGCGTTGTGACCGTGGAGGAGCCGATCGCAGATGGGCGCGGTAAGGTGCGCGTCGGCGATACGGTGTGGAATGCGCAGGGGTCGGATGCGCCGCAGGGTGCGCGGGTGAGGATCACCGGTGCCAATGGCACCGTGCTTGTGGTGGAGCATGCCTTCAACTGACCGCGAACGGCGCCCGAGTGCTCTCGTTTGGGCGCTTGCCGTGCTCAGCCTCGTTCTGCCCATTGTCGGCGTTGCGGCGGCGCTCTACGGCACGTTCTGGCTTTTCAACAACGATGCCAGCGGCTGGATCTGGCTTGCGGCGGGCATCGCACTGCTGGTTGTCGATCTCGTCATCGACCAGAAGTGGGCGTCCTGGTCCACTTCGGCGGAGCCCAATCTCAATCGCCGCGCCGCGCAGCTCTTCGGTGAGGTGGTGACGGTGGTCGAAGCTATCCCGCGGGGTGGCCGTGGACGGGTGCGCGCGGGAGACGGCGAGTGGCAGGCCGAGGGTGTGGAGGCCGCTGCGGGGGATCGTGTACGCGTTACCGGGTGCAAGGACGCGGTGCTGACGGTGGAGCGCGTCGAGGGGTAGCGCCCATGGCGCAGCCGACGAACTCTTCGCGCCGTCTATAGCTCAACGCTCTGTCAAAAGTTCAGGCGATACCGGCGCGGAGGAGGTCGTGCACGTGCACGATGCCAACCGGCTTGCCGCGCTCGACGACGAACAGAGCCGTGATGCGGGAAGCATTGATCAATTCCAGGGCAGCGGAGGCCAGCATGCCCGGCTTTACCGTCTTGGGCGCGCGGGTCATGATGTCGACGGCGCGGCGTCGCACGAGGTTTTCACCCATGTGGCGCCGCAGGTCGCCGTCGGTGACGATGCCGATGAGCTTGCCTTTTCCATCGACGACGCCCAGGCAGCCGAGGCTTTTCTGGGTCATGATGACGAGGGCATCCCCCATCTGGGCGGTGTCGGGCGCCAGCGGCAGGCGCTCCCCGGTGTGCATCACGTCGGCCACGTACTTCAGGCTGGCGCCGAGCGAGCCGCCGGGGTGGAACGCCTTGAACTCCTCGGGTGTGAAGCCCTTGGCCTCGAGCAGAGCCATCGCCAGGCAATCGCCGAGGGCGAGCTGCATGGTTGTCGAGGTCGTGGGGGCGAGCCCATGGGGGCAGGCTTCCTTCGAGCGCGGCAGCTCCAACACGATATCGGAATGCTGGCCGAGCGCCGATTCGATGCGCGACGTGATGGCGATCAGCGGCACGTTGTAGCGCCGCGAGTAAGTGATGAGCGGCTTCAGCTCCACGGTCTCGCCCGACCAGGAGAGGGCGAGGAGCACGTCGTCCGACGTGATCATGCCGAGGTCGCCATGGGAGGCTTCGGTCGGGTGCACGAAGAAAGCCGGCCGCCCGGTCGAGGCGAAGGTGGCGGCGATCTTCTGGCCCACGTGGCCGCTCTTGCCGATGCCGGTGACGACGACGCGGCCGCGCGCGGCGCGCAGCAGGCGCAGGGCATCGCCGAATGGGCGGCCCATGTCGCCCGTCAGCGCTTCGCGCAGGCGGTTCAGGCCCTCGCATTCGAGATCGAGTGTGCGGAGCGCGGACGCGACTGGAAGGCGGCTCAATTTCTTGCCGCCGTCGAGGGTCCGGAATTTGCGCAAGGATCGCTCGGCCGCCGTCATTGGCCCAATTCCCCCGAATGCCTTCAGCGACGCTAAGTCTTAATAGTTTCTTATAATTCTCGGGCCCTGTCCAGCGGATGCAACACGCCGTTCACCGCTCATTCTGGCCATCTAAACAGACCGTTAACCGATGCTCTCTAGCGTTCTTCCAGCAAGTACGGCGTTCACGGTGTGCATTACCACATGGGAGCGCCTTTGTCTGGCGAACGCAAGATCGTCGGGTTCGTGCTTGGCTTCGCCGCTGTCGCCGGCGCTGCGCTCCTGTTTGCGCCTTCCGTATCGCTCGCCCAGATCCTCGACGCGCCCGCGGCTGCGCCCGAACGGCCCCGCCGGCCGGCGCTGCGGCCTGCTGTTCCGGACGACTCGGCGTTCGAGGATGAGGAGCGGCGGGCATTCGACGACGGCCGATTCGGTCTCGACCAGCCCTCGCCGCCAGTGCTCAGACCCCGCGTCGTCGATGAGGACGACGGGACCGTCGACATGGGCACGGGCGTCGAAGGCGGGGATGCGCAACCCGGTCCGGCGCCCGACGCCGGCACCGATCAGGCCTCGGGCGGCGCGGGCGGCGACAACGTGCGCCGCGGGCAGCTCGCGATCGCCCAGGACGGGGATCCTGTAACCGTCGTCGAGACACCGGCACCGCAGGATGGCGTGATCGAGCTCAACGAGCCGGAATCGCCCATGGAAGGCGAGACCGACATCACGGGCGCCGATATGCGCTCGCCGGAGGACGTGCGGGTGTTCGCGGCAGAGCCGGCCGGATTCGATCCACTGCTGTTGCAGGCGGGTGAATACAACCCGGTCTTCAGCCAGAGCCGTTTCCAGGGATTTTCATTCGATCCCTTCCCGCAGCTCGGCACGCGGATCGGCAGCTTCGTGCTCTACACGAACGTCGAGACGAACTACGATTACAACAGCAACCTCTTCGCATCGCCGAATGCCGTGGGCGACAGCTCGCTGGAGGTGCGTCCGGCCGCGCGGCTCGTCTCCAACTGGAGCCGTCATGCGGTGGAGGTGCGGGCGAGCGGCGATCTCAGCTACCATGACCGATACCCATCGGAAGACGACCGTGCCTACCTCGTGGAGGGACTGGGCCGTCTCGATGTGACGAGCCGCACCAACCTGCAGGGCCTCGTCGCGCACGAGGAGGCGCAGGAGAGCCGCTCCGCCATCAACGCGACCTCGGTCGGCACGCGCCCGAACATCAATGTCGACCGCTACCGCGCGGCGCTCAACCACCGCTTCAACCGCCTGTCGGTGCAGGTGCGCGGGGCCATCATCGACACCGCCTACAGCGACGACGTGATCGGGGGTGTTCCGATCAGCAACGCCGACCGCAACTTCACCCTTTACGAGCAGGCGGTGCGGCCGCGGTGGGAGTTCTCGCCGTATCTGTTCGCGTTCTCCGATATCGCGATCAACCAGCGCGACTACGACGTGGCGGCATTCTCGGACGGCATCCTGCGCTCCTCGCGCGGTGAGCGTTATCGCGTCGGCGTCTCGTTCGGCGAAGTGGGGGAGATCCTGCGCGGCAGCATCAGTCTCGGCTATGGGCGCCAGACGCCGAACAGTCCGGAGCTTCCGGTGATCGACGGGTTGCTGATCGACGCCGATCTCGCCTGGCAGATCAATGCGCTGACGACGCTACAGTTCACCGCCACGAGCGAGGTGGCGGAGACGACGACCGCCGGGTCGGGCGGCGTGATGGAGCGCACCTACGGGCTCGAAGCGCGGCACGCGTTTACCCGGTATCTCGTCGGCATCGCAGGCGTCGGCTACATGACGCGCGACTTCGTCGGTGCGGACCAGACCGAGAACCAGTTCACGGCCGCATTGGGCACGGAATACTATCTCAACCGCTGGGCGACGCTGTTCACGCGCTATGTGCACACGGACTTCAACAGCTCGCAGCCCTACGGCAGCTATACGGCGGAGGAAGTCCAGGCGGGCGTGCGTCTGCGCAACTGATGGCGTGTGCGCGCGATACGCAGCGCCCGATGGGTACTTCGCTGTGAGAGCCTACACGAGCTTGCCGATGCCGGCCTTCAGCGCGTCGGCAAGATCGGGGCGCTCCAGGCCATAGGCAACGTTCGCCAGCAGGAAGCCGATCTTGGTGCCGGTGTCGTAGATCGTCCCGTCGAAGCGCACGGCGTGATAGGGCTTGCCGGCCTGAAGCATCGCCAGCATCGCGTCGGTGAGCTGGATCTCACCGCCCGCGCCGCGCTCCTGCGTGGCGAGGATGTCGAACACGTCGGGCTGGAGAATGTAACGGCCGGTGATGTGCAGGTTGGAAGGCGCGGTACCCTGCTTCGGCTTCTCGACCATCTTGGTGATGCGCGAAACCTTCGCGCCGGCATCCTCGACACCGACGATGCCGTATTGATGGGTTTCGCTTTCGGGGACGGGCGAGACCGCGATGAGGTTGCCGCCGTGCGTATCATAGGCGGCGATCATGTCGGCGAGGCAGCCCTTGCCGCCGTGGTGGAGCATATCTGGCAGAAGCAGCGCGAAGGGCTCGTCGCCGATGATATCGCGCGCGCACCACACCGCGTGCCCCAGGCCCAGCGGTGCCTGCTGGCGGGTGAAGCTGGTGCAACCGGCTCCGGGCAGTCCCGCGGCCAGCTCGGCGAGCTCCTTCGTCTTGCCACGCTCGGTTAACGTTGCTTCCAGCTCCGGTGCGCGGTCGAAGTGATCCTCGATGGTCCCCTTGCCGCGGCCGGTAACGAAAACGAAGTGCTCAATCCCAGCAGAACGTGCCTCGTCGACGACATGCTGTATGACGGGGCGATCGACAACGGTGAGCATCTCCTTCGGGATCGCTTTGGTGGCGGGTAAAAAGCGGGTGCCCAGCCCTGCAACGGGAAATACGGCCTTGCGGATGCGCTGCGGGGAAGCGGACATAGCGGCTCCAGATCTGATGGATGACGTTCAGGAGAGGATGCAACTGGTGCGGTTTTTGAATGACGACTTGGGATCGTGCGCAGGCACTTGAATCAAGGCATAGTTAACACCCCGTAGTCCACTACCCTCGGGCGGCGACAGCATCGGGAAGGCATGGAGCAGAGATGACCATCCTCGTCACCGGCGGAGCCGGCTATATCGGCAGCCACATGGTTCTCGAGCTGCTCGACAGCGGTGAAAACGTCGTCGTTCTCGACAACCTGTCGACCGGATTTCGATGGGCGGTGCCCGCCAATGCCACGCTCGTCGTGGGGGACATCGGCGATCAGGAACTCGTTCGCAGCATCGTGCGCAAGCATGGGGTGAAGTCGATCATCCACTTTGCGGGGTCGATCGTCGTGCCGGAGTCGGTCGTAGATCCGCTCGGCTACTACCACAACAACACGGTGAAGTCGCGCGCCCTCATGGAGGTCGCGGTCGAGATGGGGATCGAGAATTTCATCTTCTCCTCGACGGCGGCGGTATACGGCATGCCGACGGAAATTCCGGTGCGCGAAGATGCTCCGCCGGCTCCCATGTCGCCATACGGCTCCTCCAAGCTGATGACCGAGATCATGCTGGCCGACACATCGCGCGCCCATAACTTCCGCTATGTGGCGCTGCGTTATTTCAATGTGGCCGGCGCTGATCCGAAAGGCCGTTCGGGCCAGTCCACTCCTAACGCAACGCACCTCATCAAGGTTGCCTGCGAGACGGCACTAGGGAAACGGGCCTACATGGAGGTGTTTGGCACCGACTACCCCACGGCCGATGGCACATGCATCCGCGACTACATTCATGTGACGGATCTGGTACGCGCGCACGTGGCGGCATTGCGGCATCTGCGCGATGGCGGTGCTTCGGAAGTGTTCAACTGCGGTTACTCGAAGGGCTTCTCGGTGCTGGAAGTCATCGAGGCGGTGAAGCGTGTTTCGGGCGCCGATTTCGAAGTGCGCATGTCGCCGCGGCGCGCTGGCGATCCGGCGGCGATCGTCGCCGCATCCGACAAGATCCGCATGCATCTCGGATGGCGCCCCGAGTTCGACAACCTCGATACGATCACGAGGCAGGCGCTGGCGTGGGAAACGCACTTGCAAGAACTCAAGGACGCCAGTTAGTCCCGGATTCACCTTAGAAACCGCAAATTCGCCTGGATTTATGACGAGGGCGGCGTGGTGTGCCATTGGCGCGCCGGAACGCATCGCCTAGCTCTCGTGGGAGGAACCATTGAAGACTGGCCTTAGAGGAACGGTCATGCGCCGTCTTGCAACGCGCCTTGCCGCGGTATTCTGCCTTGCAGCCGCTTCCCTTGCGGCGACAGTGCCCCCAGCCGCCGCCGATGCGTGGAGCGATTTCGTCGCCGGCCTCTGGCCCGAGGCGGAAGCGCAGGGTGTTTCGCGCGCCACGTTCGATGCGGCGTTTCGCGGCCTCAAGCCCGACTACTCGCTGCCCGATCTCATCGTGCCGGGCAAGAAGCGCGACGACAGCGCGGGACAGGCGGAATTCACGAAGTCGGCGTTCGAATATCTCAACGAGAAATATCTCGCCTCTCTTGCGGTGAAGGGACGGCAGTTCCTCAAGGACCACGAGAAGGACATCATCAACATCGAGAAGAAGACCGGCGTCGACCGCTACATCATGGTGGCGATCTGGGGCCGCGAGACGGCATACGGCCATCACAAGCTGCCGCATGACGCCATTCGCGTGCTGGCGACGCAGGCCTTCACGGGACGGCGCAAGGAGCAGTTCCGCGCCGAGATACTCGCCGCGCTGAAGATGCTTCAGGCGGGTGTGCCGCGCTCGAAGATGCGCGCGTCCTGGGCGGGTGCCGTCGGGCAGACGCAGTTCATGCCGACGGAATACTTCCAGCACCTGGAAGATGGCGACGGCGACGGCAAGGTGGACATTTTCGATTCCGTTCCCGACGCGCTCGCTTCTGCGGCGCGTCAGCTCGCCAACAAAGGGTGGGTGCGCGGGCTGCGCTGGGGCTATGAGGTGAAAATGCCGGAGGCCGGCGATTGCTCGCTCGAAGGCCCGCCCGGCGAGCGCACCATCGCGGAGTGGCGCAAGCTCGGTTTCCAGCGCACGGGCAAGACGCCGTTCAAGCCGTCCGAAGACAACATCAGCGCCTATCTGATGATGCCGTCGGGTGCCTACGGTCCGGGCTTCCTCGCCACGGAGAATTTCAAGGTCATCCGCCTCTACAACACTTCTGATCTCTACGCGCTCTTCGTCGGCGATCTTGCCGACCGCATCGCCGGTGCGGGTGGTTTCCACGTGCCGGCCGCGCAGATCGCCCAGCCGCGCACCGCGCAGGTGGCGGAAATTCAGGAGCGCCTGTCGAAGCTCGGTTTTCCGATGGACAAGATCGACGGCAAGATCGGCTCCAATACGCGCCGCCAGGTGGGCATCTATCAGAAGCAGAATGGGCTGAAGATCGATTGCTGGCCAACTGAGGCGGTGCTGAAGCACCTGCGCACGAACACGGCCAGCGCCGTCAAGTGAGCGTGGCAACCCGACAGTAGAAAATTCCAGACCGCGTGCTATGCCCTAAAGTCCGGCCGCCGCCTCGCGTGCGGCTGTCCGGATGGCGAGGAGGCACGATGGATCGCTGGGTCGAGGAGACGTTTCATCCCCATTGGCGCGTGCGGCTTGCGGCAGAGGACGTGCTGCACGAGGTGAAGACCGAGCACCAGCACCTGGTGATCTTCAAAAACCGCACCTGGGGTACCGTGCTGATGCTGGACGGCGTGTGCCAGCTCACCACATCGGACGAGTTCATCTATCACGAGATGATGGCGCACGTGCCGCTGATGGCGCTCGACCATCCCAGGCGCGTGCTCGTCGTCGGCGGTGGCGACGGCGGGGTGATGCGCGAAGTTCTGAAGCATCCCAGCATCGAGAAGGCGATGCTGTGCGAGATCGACCGCGAGGTGATCGAGACGGCGCTAAAATATTATCCCGAGATCCCCGGCAACTCCTTCGACGACGAGCGCGCCGTGGTCGTCATCGCGGACGGGCGCAAGTTCGTTGCCGAAACGGACGAGCGCTTCGATGCGATTATCGTCGATTCATCGGAGCCGATCGGGCCTTCGGCGGTGCTGCACACGCCGGAGTTCTTTGCCTCCTGCAAGCGCGCGCTGACGAACGACGGCATCCTCGTTACGCAGAACGGCTTGCCGTTCCTCTATCCCGATCATCTGCGCGATACGACGCGATCCTTCGCAGCGCTGTTCAATCACGTGGCGCCCTACCTTTGCACGCAGCCGTGCTATTTCGGTGGCCCCTTCGCGTTGAACTGGGCGTCCGACGAGGACGACCATCTCGACATCACCGTCAAGAAGCTGACGAAACGCCAGGCGAAGCGGGGCATCGTCACGCGCTACTGGACGCCAAGGCTGCACAACGCTTCATTCGCTCTGCCGCGCTATGCGCAGACGCTCGTCGATCAAGCTATCGCCGATGGCCGCAGGGACCGCGTAGCGCGAAACAGCCACGGCAAGGATCAGCCGGCGTCCGGCACGACCTTGCGCACGTAGACAGGCGCTGCTTCAGGCGATCGCATCCGCCATGCGCGTGCCGAGCAGACGGTCATAGACGTGCAACGTCTGCTGCTTCATCTGCCGCAGTGAATAGGACGTCTCAACGTGCTGGCGCGCACGCGCGCCCATTGCAGCACGCGCCTCCGGCGTCATGGAAAGCGCTTCGCCGAGTGCGTGCGCGAGGCTGGCCGCATCGCCCGGAGGGACAAGCCAGCCGGTGGCTCGGTCAGGCGCGATTCCCGGGCGGCCGCGCACCGTCTCCGGCGGCGCGCCGATGTCCGTGGCGATGACGGGCGTTGCCATCACCTGCGCTTCGGTGGCGGTGCGGCCGAAGGCTTCAGGCTCGATCGAGGCGACGACGGCCACGTGCGAAGCGCGGAACGCGGCTGCCATATCGCTTTCATGACCGACGAGCCGGATGCGATCCTGAAGGTTCGCTGCGTTGATCTGCTGCATCAGTGCGGCGTGATAGGCGCTGCGGTTCTGCGCGTCGCCCGCGAGCACGAAAACAACATCGTCGAGCGTGCCCTGCTTGGCCAGCAGTGCGGCGGCATCGATGACCACCCGCTGCCCCTTCCACGGGGTGAGGCGGGCGGCATGGAGAACGACGCGCTGATCGGGCGCGACGCCCCAACGCTGGCGCACGGCCGCTACGCGGTTCTCGGCGACCGTGGCGGGATCGAACAGCGCACCGTCGACGCCACGGTAGACCACCTCGATCTTCGCGCGCGGCGTGCCGTAGCGCATGCGGATGAGGTCGCAGGTGTAATTGGAGTTGGCGATGACGACATCACCGCGAGCCATGACGCTGTTATAGAGGCGCTTCAGGTCGGACTTTTCCGAATAGGCGCCGTGGTAGGTGGTGACGAACGGCACGCCCGTCTGCCGTGCGGCCAGAAGGGCGCTCCAGGCCGGGGCGCGGCTGCGGGCATGGATGAGATCGACGCCCTCTTTGCGTACGATAGCCGCCATGCGGCGGGCGTTCCAAAGAAGGCGGACCGGATTCTTCGAGGCCGCGGCGAAGAAGTTTACCTCCGCGCCCGTGTCGCGTAGACGCTGGACGAGGCGGCCGCCTTCGGTCAGTACGATGCAGCGTCCGCCGGCCGACTGTACGGCCTCGGCGATCTCGATGGTGGAAAGCTCTGCTCCGCCGGTATCGAGCTCTGGAATGATCTGCAGTATGGTCGGGCGCTTCTCGGCCACAAGCTCATCCTCCGGCGGTGAAAGGGTTGTTTAGATTGAGTGAGAGCGAACCGCAATTCCTCCAATTGGGGGCCACCGCGAACGCCGCGGCCCGCCGCATCGCTTACCGGGTGGACCCGGCGGGTGAGGGGAAGCTGAGCCTCTTCTGGCTGTCGGGCTTCAAGTCCGACATGGCAAGCACGAAAGCCACCGAGCTTGCCGTCTTCGCGCGCGAGAAAGGCTTCGGGTGCACGCGCTTCGACTATTCGGGTCACGGCCTTTCGAGCGGGGCTTTCGAGGATGGGACTATCGGCGCATGGCTCGATGAAGCGGAGGCGGTGTTCCGCGATGTCAGCTGTGGCCGGCAGATCATCGTCGGCTCGAGCATGGGCGGTTACATCGCGCTGCTTCTTTTGCGGCGCCTGATGGAAACCTCGCCGGAGGATGCAGAGCGCATCGCAGGTCTCGTTCTCATTGCGCCCGCATGGGACATGACCGAAGAGCTGATGTGGAAGCAGTTCGACTATCGCGCGCGCCGCGACATCGAGGACAAGGGCGCCTTCCAGCTGCCGTCCGAATATGGCGAGCCCTACGCGATCACGCGAACGCTCATAGAGGAAGGCCGTGGGCATTTGATGGCCAAGCGTCCGTTCGATCCAGGGCGGCCGGTGGTCATTCTGCAAGGGCGGCTCGATACATCCGTTCCAATCGGACATGCGCGGGCGCTCCTGAAGCTCCTCAAGGGCGATCGGGTGGAATTCGTCGAAATCCCCGATGGCGAGCACCGCCTTTCGCGCCCGCAGGACCTGTCGCTGCTTTTTACGAAAATCGAGGAGATCGCAGCGGACCGGGTGGCGGCAAAATAAGGGCATCGACAGACGCCTCAGTCCATGGAAAGCTAGCGTCCCAGTAGTGCAACTATGGGCGCTGCCATGACGAAAGCGGGCCGTATTGCCCTCGCCGTCACGTTGATAATACCCCTCCACCTGACGACCGCTCTGGTCGGGCACAGTCAGGCCGGTTCGAGTGCAGACTCGGGCACCAGCGTGGAGGTTGAAAGGCCAGCCGGGCCCGGACCCGAGACGTCACCGGGCTACAAGCCGCGCTGGGCCGATCCCAACGCCCGGCCGCCGATGCCGGGCATCGACAGTGAGCCGACGCCGTTCGATCCGGCGGACGTCGACACGAATTCCGATCCTCTCAGCAACAACCTGAACAACGTGGACCAATAGGTCTCGCGCGATGCCGCCTGGGCATGGCGCGAACCGGAGGAGACATCATGCGTTCGCCCTCAACATGGATACCCCCGCTAGAGGCACATCGCTGCGGTCATGGTGCTTGCGCAACGTCAATGCGCGCCTCTCCGCCATAGAGCGACCATGGCTGGCTGCACTCATTTCACGATCACGACGCGACGACAGGAAACCGGAGAAAGATATGAAAAGAGACCTGCAGATCGCATTCAAGAACGTTGAGAGCTCGGCTTCCCTGGAGAGACTTATTCGTGAGCGTGTGGAGCGACTGCAGCGCTTCCACCCGAACATCATCGGCGCCCGCGTGGTCGTCGAGATTCCGTACCGCCCGTCGGAGGCCGGCAAGCTGCCGCTCGGCATCACGGCCGAGATCGAGGTTCCCGGGCGCGCGCCCGTGGTGGCCAAGGGCCAGCAGGAACGGCGCGAAGCCAAGGGCGACAGCACCGCGGTGGTGAATCGCGTGTTCGAAGCGGTCGAACGCCAGCTTTCGCAGATCACCACCATCCGCAAGGGCGAGGTGAAGCAGCACGGCTCGGCGGGGGATACCGGCGTCGTGGTGCGGCTCTTTCCCGACCAGAACTACGGCTTCATCGAGGTCAAGGGCTCGCCGGACCTCTATTTCTCGCGCGATGCGTGCGGGAACGGCTCGTTCGAGGATATCGAGGTTGGCTCCATGGTGCACGTGACGCGCGCCATGAGTGAAGGCCCGATGGGCCCGCAGGCCAGCTCGGTCAAGCTCCTGGGGTCGGCACGCAGCCCTTCATGATGTTGCGAACAAGCATCCGTCGTCTTTCCCCGGCATGCTAAGGAGGCATAGAGACTAAAACGGGGGAGGACCGGATGCTGCATGCCACGCCCCATCCGCGGCTCGAGGACGACCTTGCGGCGATCGAGGAGATCGCCGCACGACCGGCCGCGACGGCAAAGGAGCTGGCAGCAAATCTCGAGGCGCTCTACGCGGCGACGTTCAACGTCAGCCTCGATCGCTATGACCTCGACATGCTGCTGCGCTCGGCTCCGGACATTGCGCGGGCAATCTTCTCCCTGCGGTTGCGTCTGCGCGATCAGATTGCAGATTGGCACGCGCGCAACTTCCTGTCGCTCGCCGGACAGCGGGCACTACGCAACGCGCTGCGCATTGCGCGCTACGCCACCGACATGCTGGGCGAGATCAATATCCGCTACGCGCAGCTCGGACCGGGCGAGAAAACCCTGCGCGGCTTCAGCGGACAGCAGCTGAACACGTTCGTCAATCCAACCTACGACACGGGCCGCGATCTCGATTTCCGCGCCGGCGATCTGCTGCTCATGCGTGGCATGCACCACAACAGCGCTGCCATTGCGCGCATCGGCGATGTCGATAGCCAGTTCAGCCATCTCGCCATCATCCATACCGACGAGAACGGCAAGCATTGGGTAGTAGAGGCGCTGATCGAGTCCGGCGCCGTCATCAATCCGCTTGCGGAGACGCTGCAGCACGGGCTCGGCCGGTGCGTGGTTTTCCGCCACCGCGATCCGCACCTCGCCGCACGTGCCGCCGCACTCATCCACGACGTCATCCGGCGCTCGCACCAGAAGCGCAACGGCCATATCTGGTACGACTTCACAATGGAACTCGAGGGAGAGCGTGAGCTGTTCTGCTCCAAGCTCGTGCGCAAAGCCTACGGCCTCGCGAGCGAACAGCGATATCTGCTGCCGACCTTCACCACGCGCTTTGGCATGCGCAACCGCGATTTCATCGACCGCATTGGCGTGACGGCGCGGGAAACCTTCGCGCCCGCCGACATCGAGCTGGAGCCCGATTTCGATCTCGTCGCCGAGTGGCAGGATTACCGGGTGACCTCGCGCCTGCGCCTGCAGGACCTGCTGATGGATCGGCTGTTTCTATGGATGGAAGAGCACGACTATCGTTTTCATGAGGATTTCCCGATCCGCCTCATTGGCCTGCTGGGACGTATGTCGGGGCAGCTGTCCACGCGGGCGAAGGATTTGATCGCCGACGTCGTGCCGAAGGTGCCGCCGAACATGCGCCGCTCGACCATCCAGGCGGTCGCGATGCTGCACAGGACGGCAGAGCCGCTGCTCGCAGACCTACAGGCGCTGGAGCGGCGCAGCATCGACCGCACCGGGCGTCCGCTGCACGCGCGCGAGGTGAACGAGTTCCTCGAAGCCAAGCGCCGCGCATCGAACGGTGTGATCGGCTACCTGGGCGCCGCGGTGTAGACATCCGGCGTCCAACCGTCGTAGGCGGCGGAGCGCGTGCTCGTCAGACCCGCATCGAGTGCCCGTTCGAGCGCGGTTGCACCGGCGGTCTCGGCAACCGTTTCCGGTACGATCCAGGCGCGATAGCGCGAGGCAATAATGGGCGAAGCGCATGCCAGCTCTCCGTTCGTCGTCCGGCATGAGCCATCGGGCCTCGCGGAGCGGATTTCGCGCCGATCATGCCGCAGGAAGCCCATATCGACGGGCTGGATCGTTGCGTTGGGGGATCTCAGCAGCACGCCGCGGAACACGCACGTCGTGTCGTTGCGGCAGACGCCGGCGTTGCGGCCGAGGGTGTTGCCGGGGCCGAGCGTTCGCCCGCGCGTCATCGCCGTAGCGGTCATCCGCGATCCGTTGCTGACGTAGCAGCTCTCGTCGACACACAGCACGGGATTGGCCGTCATCCGTCTTCCGGCGAAGCCGTGGCGGCGTGGATCCATCTGCACCAACACCGTGACGCGCTGGGGATAGGAAGGGACCGTTTCAGCGGGGATGCGCGCCACGGTGCCGGTGGTTTTCGGCGGGGCTGCGGGCGCATCGATGAAGGGCGAGCGCGCATCGGTCTCTGGCTCGGGCAGAGGGCCGCCGAGGCTGCTGCGCGCTCGCGCCATCTCGGGAGCACGCTGGACGCGGGCTTCGCGGGTCTGCTCAGCCTCGCGCGCCTCTCGGGCTTCGCGGGCCTCACGCGCTTCGCGGGACAGCCGGAACTTCTCCGCGACGCGGCGCGCCTCGGCCTCCCGCTCGGCTTCGAGGGCGGCGCGTTTGGCAGCGGCTTCCGCCGCCGCGATACGCCGCTGCTCTGCGAGGCGTGCCTCTTCCGCCTTGCGCTTCGCCTCGGCGGCTTCGGCCTGTCTCTTCAGCTCGGCAACGCGTGCTTCTTCAGCAATGCGTTTCTTCTCCGCTTCCTCGGCCTTGATCCTGATATCCGCCAAACGGGCTTCCTCGGCGCGTTGCTTCTCCTCGACTGCGCGGCGTTCCGCGGCCAGGCGCTGCTCCTCGGCACGGCGCTTTTCCTCGATTTCCAGCGCGCGCTGCTTAGCTTCGGCGAGACGCTTTTCCTCGGCTTTACGCTCCTGCTCGGCGCGTTGGCGGGCCGCTTCCTCTGCGATGCGCTTCTCCTCGGCAGCGCGGCGCTCCGCGGCCAGCCGCTGCTCATCGGCGCGGCGCTTCTCCTCCACCTCCCGGGTGAGGCGCTTTGCTTCAGCAAGGCGTTCCTCCTCGGCTTTACGCTCCATCTCCAGGCGCTGGCGGTTCGCTTCCTCCATGAGGCGCTGTGCATCGGCGCGCGCCGCCTTGCGCTCGGCTTCGACGCGGCGCTCCTGTTCACGCGCAAATTCCGCCTGACGCCGGGCCTCGGCTTCCTCTTCCGCGCGGCGCAGCATCTCCATCTCGTCGGCGGCGCGCTGGGCCGCGGCTTTGGCCTCGGCTTGGGCTTGGGTCTTCGCTTGGGCCTGAGCTTTCGCATCGGCCTCCGCTTGCGCCTTGGCGCGGGCTTGCGCGGCGGCCCTGGCGCGCGCTTCGGAGCGGGCTCGCGCCTCTGCGTCTGCCTTGGCGATCGCTTCCGCGCGGCGCTTCGATGCGGCCTCGGCTTTCGCGCGCGCCTTTGCCTTGCGCGCTTCGTCAGCGGCGCGCTCGCTGTCCTCGGCGGCGCGTCCGAACTTGTCAGCGATAGCGTGCGCGGCGTTGTCGGCTGCGAATGCCGATGCGCCGCACATAAAGCCCATCAACGTCACGGCGCACACTGCGCCGCGACCGAAGCTCTTCGCCGTTGCCAACATGATTTCCTCGCCACGAATAAGCGCAATGGGAAGCAGGGGTTGCTTCCGGGTCGCACAAACGTCGCGACCAATACGCTCAATAGAGCGATTGCTGCTTGAACGGTGGCTGAACGGCACCAGAGCACGATCGCTTTTCTTTGAATCGCGATGCGGCTCTGGTCTTGATTAGACCGATGATTCACGCTTCGGACTGGGTCCGAAGCGATCATGGTCTTTTGCTTAGACCGATGATTCACACTTCGGACTGGTAGGGTCCGAAGCGATCATGGTCTAGCCCCGGTGGGGAAAAACGCCTCAGACGTTTTCGGTCTGCGAAAGGATGGCGCGCAGACCTTCGCGATAGGTGGGAAATTGCAGTGCAACGCCAAGATCTTGGCGGATGCGTTTGTTGCTCACGCGGCGGTTGTCGGCATAGAAGCTCGCCGCCATCGGACTGAGGTTTGCTTCGGCGAATGGAACTTCAGGAGGCGGTGGCATCTGCAAGAGCTTCGCCGCAAAACTGACAACATCCTGCGGCGGCGAGGGTTCGTCGTCGGCGACGTTGTAGATATCGTGCGCACCGCGTTCGATCGCAGCACAGACGGTCGCTGCGATATCGTCGACGTGGATGCGGTTGAACACCTGGCCCGGCTTGATGATGCGATGGGCCGTTCCTTCGCGCAGACGTTCGATAGCGCTACGGCCGGGGCCGTAGATGCCTGCAAGACGGAAGACATGCGTCGGAATGCCGAGGCGTCGTCCGAGGTCGAGCCATTCGGCTTCGGCTGCGATGCGCCGCTGTCCGCGCAGCGAGCGGGAGCGAGTCGGCGCGGTTTCGTCGATCCATTCGCCGCCGCTGTCTCCATAGACGCCGAGCGTCGAGAGATAGCCGATCCAGCGTAGCGACTTTGCAGCGGCGAGCTCGCGTTCGTGGTGGTGCAGAAGGGGATCCCCGGCGGCGTCGGGCGGGGCAGATAGCAACACGTGCGTTGCCCTTGCGATGGCGCTACGCATCTCATCGCGTGGCTGCGTGCCATCGAAGTGCAGGGCGTCGTAGCCCTGTGCAGCAATCGCGGCGACACCCGCGGGTGTGCGGGCGGTACCGGTCACATGCCAGCCCTCGTTCGCCAGCCGGTGCGCGACACGCGTGGCGCTGTAGCCGAGGCCGAGACAAAGAAGATGGCTCATTGCACTTGTGCTCCGTGCCACTCGGCGCGCACGTCGTGGTCGCCTTCACGTGCGAGATACCGGCGGCGGAGGCTGTCGTGAACATCATCGCCCGTCAGCTCGCGCATCGCCCATATGGCCATAGCGCGCACCAGCGGGGATGCATCGCCGAGCAGAGGCTCGATGTGGCGAAGCAGGCCGATGTCGCCGGAGTTCCCGGCAGCGATCAGCACGTTGCGCACGAACCGGTCGCGGCCGGTGCGCTTGATCGGCGTGCCGGCAAAGCGGATGCGGAACGTCGTGTCGTCGAGCTGCAGGAGTTCTGCCAGCGGCGGATTGTCGGTTTCGGCACGGGCGGCAAAGCGTGCCTCGCGGGCGGTCTGCGCAAACTTGTTCCACGGGCATACGGCGAGGCAGTCATCGCAGCCGAACACGCGGTTGCCCATGGGGCGGCGGAACTCGGCGGGTATGTGGCCTTTGTGCTCGATGGAAAGGTAGGCAAGACAACGGCGTGCATCGAGCTGGTAGGGTGCCGGAAAGGCTGCGGTCGGACACGCGTCGAGACAGCGCCGGCAGCTGCCGCAATGGTCCACTTCCGGCGGATCGGGCGGCAGCTCGGCGGTGGTGAAAATGGCGCCGAGGAAGAGCCAGGTTCCATGCTGGCGCGACACCAGCATCGTGTTCTTGCCCTGCCAGCCGAGACCGGCTGCGGCGGCGAGGGGCTTTTCCATTACTGGCGCAGTATCGACGAAGACTTTCACGTTGGCACCGGCCTCGGATGCGAGGAAGCTTGCGAGCTGCTTCAGCTTGCCTTTCAGGATGTCGTGGTAGTCCTTGCCGCGTGCGTAAACGGAGATGACGCCGCGGTCGGGCTCATCGAGCGCGAGCATGGGATTCTCGTCAGGCGCGTAGCTCATGCCGAGCATGACGATGGCGCGAACGTCCGGCCAGAGCCGAGTGGGGCTGCCGCGCCGTTCCGCGTTCGCTTCCATCCAGGCCATGTCGCCGTGGTGCCCGGCTTCGAGGAATGCCGCGAGCCGTTCGCCGGCGGGCCGCATGGCATCGGGCGTCGTGACGCGAACGGCATCGAAGCCGAGCGTCGCCGCCTGGCTGAAAAGTCTCTCCTTCAGATGCTCAAGGTTCGTGCTCACAACGGAACCGCTAAAAATCGAGATCGGCGTAGTGGGGCGCTGGCAGCGTGCCCGGCACGCGGTCATTCAGCAGGCCGCGGAAGGCACGGCGCGATTTCAGGCGCGCATACCAAACCTTCGCTGCCGGATAATCCTCCCACGGCACATCGCCCAGGTAGTCGACCACCGATAGATGGGCAGCGGCTGCGAGATCGGCAAAGGAAAGCTCCTCGCCCGCCAGCCAGCGGCGCCGATCTGCCAGGTGGCAGATATAGCTCATATGGTAGCGCAGGTTCGCCTGAATGGCGCGCAGGGTCTCGACGTCCGGGGTCGCGACGGCCGTATGGAGGCGGGCGTAAACCCTTTCCTCCAGCAGCGCATGGGTCACCTCGCGGTTGAATTTGCCGTTGAACCAGTCTGCGAGGCGGCGGGTCTCGGCGCGCTGGGCGGGGTCGCCGGGAAAAAGCCGTAGACGCGGCGCCTCGGTTTCCTCGACTTCCTCCTCGACGGCTTCGCCATCCTGGCGCGGCTCGCTGCCCAGGGCCTTGGCCGGCGCCTCCCCCAGGTACTCGGAGATTGCATAGATGCCGCACAGGGGCGTTGCATCGTCGATCTGGAGTACGGGCAACTCGCCCGCCGGGTTGAGGGCGAGAAACTCTGGCCGCCATTCCCAGGACCGCTCTTCGACCAGCTCGGGCTCGATATCGAGCTCGGCGAGCGCGAGGCGAGCGGCGCGCGAAAAGGGGCAGAGCCGAAAGTGCGTCAGAGTGTGCATTGTTGAAGCGGCTGCCGTTTATCTAGGTTCTGTCGTGGCTCGCTGGTACGGGCAAGCATGTCATAAGACAATCGGTCCGTGTGGCGTGGAAGTGGCACCACACCCGCGCAAATACTGCTAATCCTCCCCGCCGCACAGAAAATCTCAAGCGCAGGATACGAGGGGCCGATGCCGATCTGGGAAGTGATCCTGCTCGGGTTGATCGAGGGTTTGACCGAGTTCCTTCCAGTTTCCTCCACCGGCCACCTTCTGCTCACCGAGCATTTCCTCGACATCTGCAATCCGGGCAAGAGCTTCGAGGTTCTCATCCAGCTGGGGGCGATCCTCGCCATCCTCAGCGTCTACTTCGCAAAGCTCACGCGGATCGCCGTGGCTGCGCCCCACGATCAGCGCTCGCGCCGCTTCATCATGAGCGTGCTGCTCGCCTTCCTGCCCGCGGCGGTGATCGGCGCGCTGGCGCACGACTTCATCAAAAGCGTGCTGTTCGAGACGCCGGTTTTAATCGCTTCCATGCTGATCATCGGCGGCATCCTATTGCTGATCGTCGACCGCATGCATTTCACCGTGCGCTACACGGACGCGATGGATTATCCACCCGCGCTGGCGTTCAAGATCGGCGTCATGCAATGTTTTGCGATGGTTCCGGGGGTTTCGCGGTCCGGCGCCACGATCGTCGGTGCGATGCTGCTGGGAACGGATAAGCGCTCGGCGGCGGAGTTCTCGTTCTTCCTCGCCATGCCGACGATGGTGGGCGCCTTCGCCTTCGATCTCTACAAGAATTGGTCGATCCTCAACGTCGGCGATGTGACCAACATCGTGGTGGGGTTCATCACCGCCTTCATCGCCGCGGTGTTCGTCGTGCGGCACCTGCTCGACTACGTGAGCCGGCATGGCTTTGCGCTGTTTGGCTGGTGGCGCATCGTCGTCGGGGTGATCGCGCTCGCCGCCATGTTGGCGACGGGTGATACCGCGGGCTGCCCTGTCGCACATTGATAGGCGGCCAATGCGCCGACGGGGTCCGGCCTCGATCGGCTCGTTGTTGCGGAGATGAGGCGACCGTCAGCGCGGCTCGCTCGCCTCGCTTATTAGCTATCGCACCTGGCCATCACGCGGCTACCGACGGATGCGTTCGGCTTCAGGCAGCGTGCGAAGGCAGCGGGCGCGTGAGGGCCTGCCGCATGGTGGCCGCGTCGGGTGCCTTGCGCAGGGCGTCCAGGACCGTGGGCTCGCGCACGACGCGTGAGATGCTCGCCAGCGCCTTCAGATGATCGCCGCTGGCGTGGTCGGGGGCCAGCAGCAGGAAGATGAGGTCAACGGGCTGGCCGTCGTGGGAGTCGAACTCGATGGGATCATCGAGGCGCGCGAAGATGCACACGATATTGCGCAGCCCGGCGAGCTTCACGTGCGGGATGGCGATGCCGGAGCCTAGCCCGGTCGATCCCAGCCGTTCGCGCTGGAGCAGCGTGTTGAAGATCTCGCGGCGGTCGAGGCCGGTCTTTTCCGCAGCGATCGCCGCCAACTCTTCGAGGGCGTGCTTTTTGCCCGTCGCTTTGAGGGAGGCGATGATGCCGTCGGAAGCCAGCAGGTCACAGAGATCCATCGTCAAATCCCGTTCCAACTGTTGCGAAGCACCGGCTGCGGCGTCCATCCTGGAGCTGCAGTAAATCCGGCGGTTCCTACAATTCTAACTTTAATGCCCTTGCCGTGGGTGTCGCTCAACCGGATTCGGGCGGCGTTATCCCCTCGCGCCTCGCGCAACCTGTTCAGAGACCAAAAAAGCGGCACCTGCAAGGTCCTTTTCACTGGATGGAGGCATGGCGCTTTCTCCCTAACACTCAACTAAGTCTCCGGTTACAGGGTCCCTGCGGGGCCTATACCGGTGATTTAGGCGTTGCCGGGGCCAAACTCCAATCCACTACCCGCCTTCCTGAGCCCGCCTGTGCAATTTAACGCTGCAAGATCGGGGCCATAGCTCCGAATATGCCCCAAGAGGCGCGGCTGTGATTGAGAAGAGTGCGGATCGAGGGCCGATATGCAAGGCGTCGTCGCTCCGCTTATGGAGCCCCTATAGAGCAGTCCTGGCAGGGGGACAAGGGCCGGGACCCAGGTCGCTCACAGCGTGACGATTTGCCGGGATAAGTTCCCGCGATTTAGGGATGCGCTACCCGTTCGGTCAGCCGTTTGTCGCGCCGGCGCTGCACTGAGGACGGAATGCGCATGGCCTCGCGATATTTGGCAACCGTGCGCCGCGCGATATCGATGCCGTCGTTTTTCAGGAGCTCGACGATCTTGTCGTCGGAGAGGATGCTCGCGGGGGCTTCGCCGTCGATCATCTGCTTGATGCGATGGCGGACCGCTTCGGAGGAATGGGATTCGCCACTGTCGTCGGCGGAGGCGATGGCCGAGGTGAAAAAATACTTCATCTCGAAGATGCCGCGCGGGGTGGCCATGTATTTGTTCGACGTGACGCGCGAGACCGTCGATTCATGCATCGATATGGCGTCCGCGACCGTGCGCAGGTTGAGCGGGCGCAGGTGCTGCACACCGTGCGTGAAGAAGCCGTCCTGCTGACGCACGATCTCCTCGGCAACGCGCAGGATCGTACGGGCGCGCTGGTCGAGACTTTTGACGAGCCAGTTCGCCGTCTGCAGGCATTCGAGCAGATAGTTGCGGTCTGCCGCCGATCCGGTCGCCTGCGAGACGGTCGCGAGATAGCTGCGGTTCACGAGCACCCGCGGCAGCGTGTCGGTGTTGAGCTCGATGATCCAGGTGCCATCGGGGGCGGCGCGCACGAGTACGTCCGGCACGACGGCCTGCACCTGCTCGGAACCGAATTTGAGACCGGGCTTGGGGTTGAGCTTCTTGATCTCGGCAACGATCTCCAGAAGCTCGTCCATCTCGATGCCGACGGCCTTGCGCAGAGCCGGAAAGTTGTGGCCTGCAAGCAGATGCAGGTTGTCGAGGAAGCGGCTGACGATTGGATCGTAGCGGTTCTGATCCTTAAGCTGCAGCGCGAGGCACTCGGCGAGCGAGCGTGCGAAAACGCCCGGCGGGTCGAGCGTCTGGAGGCTCGCGAGCACACGTTCGACCTGCTCCTGCGGCGCGCCGAGGCGCTCGGCAATCGTGTCGACCTCGGCGGGGAGGTATCCGGCCTCATCGACCATATCGACGAGGTACTGGCCGATGAGACGCTCGATCGGATCGCTCACCACCAAGGGCACCTGGGCGCTCAAGTGCTCGCGCAGCGTGGTTTCGCTCGAAAGATAGGACTCGATGTTGATGTCGTCGCCCGAGGCGGAGCCGCGCTGGCGGAGCGATGCCCATGCGGAAGCATCGCTGGCACCTGTGTGATCGGCGGGTGTGCTGTCGGGATAAACGTTCTCGTATTCGGTATCGAAGGTGCCCGCCGGATCGGCGACGGGCTTGTCCAGATCGACCCATTCACCGTCGGCTTCGGTCGAGGAAGCCGGCTCGTCGGCTTTGCCGTAATCGGCCTGATCGTTCTGGTCGCTGTCGCTGCGCGGGGAAGCATCCGCGCCCTCGTCGGCCTCGAGCAGCGGGTTCCGCTCGAGCTCGGTCTCGACGTACTGTGTCAGCTCCATGTTCGATAGCTGAAGCAAACGGATGGCCTGCTGCAGTTGGGGTGTCATCACCAACTGCTGGCCCTGTTTCAGCTCCAGCTTTGTCGAAAGCGCCATGCGCCCCGCCCGCGTTACTTTCTTCGTCTCTCCGCGTAATCAGCGCGAGTTAACAAACATGTCTCCGAGATACACACGCCGCACGTCATCGTTGGCTATGATTTCCTCAGGCTTACCTTGGGTGAGTACGTGCCCATCATAGATGATGTAGGCCCGGTCGATCAGGCTCAGCGTTTCGCGAACGTTATGATCGGTGATGAGAACGCCGATCCCGCGCTCCGTCAGATGGCGGACGAGCTCCTGAATATCGCCCACGGCGATGGGATCGATGCCGGCGAAGGGCTCGTCCAGGAGCATGAAGGAAGGGCCGGAGGCCAGGGCGCGCGCGATCTCGCAGCGCCGCCGTTCGCCGCCCGAGAGGGCGATGGAGGGAGACTTGCGAAGATGCGTGATGCGAAATTCCTCGAGCAGACTATCGAGTTTTTCACGCCGTTTCTTGGCTGAGGGCTCGACGATCTCCAGCACCGCCATGATGTTCTTTTCAACCGACAGACCGCGGAAGATCGAAGCTTCCTGTGGCAGGTAGCCGATGCCGAGACGTGCGCGCCGGTACATCGGCAGGCGCGTCACGTCCATGCCGTCGATGGTGATGCTGCCTTTGTCGGCGGGCACGAGCCCGGTGATCATGTAGAACACGGTCGTCTTGCCGGCGCCGTTGGGACCCAGGAGCCCCACGGATTCTCCGCGGCCAACGGCGAGGCTGACGCTGCGCACGACAAGGCGCTTCTTATAGCTCTTCTGGACCTGATGGACCGTGAGCCATCCTTCGGCGCCGATCTGCTCCGCCTGCTGGCCCGGGCCGGCTATCGCGGCGGTATCCGCATAGCCATAGCCATCTGCGCCCCACTCATCATGGGGCTCGGCCTGTGCGCGCCTGGAACCGAATGACAGAATTTTCAACACGGAATCAAATACCTCGGGGTGCGGCCGAAAAAGGCCAGCGAGCATCGTGCGCCGATCCGAAATCCTGTCAATCGGCGTATTGACCGCGATAGCCTCAGGGGGCGGGCCTTGCGGGCTCCCAACCGGAGGCGGAAGCGGCGCCGTTGCTAGCATCGCTCGGCGGCTTCTTTTCGGCCGGCTTCTTTTCGCGAGGGTAAAAAATGGCGCTCGGCCGGCCCGTGTTGCGCGGAATGGTAAAGCCCTGGGCGTTCTTGGCCTCGGGCCCTGCCCGCGCCGACCATGCGCCGCTGGCGTCGCTGTCGATCACGCTCTGTCCGGTAAGCATGTCGATCGTCAGCTTGGTGCCCTGCACCACGTTCTTGCCCTGCGTGAGGACGACATCGCCGCCGAGCACGACCTGGTTCTTCTTCACGTCGTAATTGGCCCAGTCGCCGGTGGCTTTCTGGCCTTCCTTGGAGGTCACGATCACCTTGCCCCGCGCCTCGATGCGCGAGATCTGTGCAGGGGCGGCGTTCCCGCCCGGGGCGGGCTGCTCGGCGAGCCCCGCAGCGCCGGTATAGAAGGTCCGCAGCTCAGCCGTCCGCACGACGAAGTCGCCCTGCACCGCGTGGACGTCGCCGTGGAAGACCGCCTGCTTGGCGCGATCGTCGACGTCGAGGCGCGCGGCCTCGACGTTGATCGGAGCGTTGGGATTAGTCTTGAAGATGCCCACAGCGCCGGTTGCTGCCGCTGCGCCTTGTTGGGCGCCATCCGCGAGCTGTTTCAGCTTATCCTTGGCGGTCTGCGCAGCATTTTCCTCGCCGCGGTAGAATTCCGTCCAGATGCGGCCCGGCTGCCCGGCAACGGGAGGCGAAGAAAGCTGCGTGCGCCCGGAGGCACGATCAACGAAGAGGCGTTCGCCTTTCAACTGATTGCGGCCCTGCACTGCAACGACCTTACCCGTAAGCAGGATCGTATCGGCCTGCTGGTCGACGGTGACGCGGTCGGCGCTTGCGCGGCGGTCGGCGCCCGATGCCATCTTCACGTTGCCGTTTACGACGGCCACTTGGCTCACGGCGTCGTATTCGAGGCTCGCGCCGGTGACGCGGTCGTTCGGCTCGCGTGTCATCACTACGGGCGACTTGGAAACGATGCGCTGGATCTTCGTGCCCGTCCCGGGCGCTGCCATGCTTTCAGCACCGCCGGCGTCGCCGCCTTCGTAGGTTACCTCCAGCGCCGTGGTTTCGAGCATCGCTCCGGCCTGCTGTGCCTTCACGTTGCCGGTGAATGTCGCGATTTTGCCGGTGTCGTCGATGTCGAGCCGGTTTGCGTTGATGTCGATGGGTCCGTCGCCGCCGCCGATCAACGGCGCGGCTGCGGCCTTAACGGGGGCGGGATCGGCGCTTTCCTTCGCTCCTTCCTTCTTCTCGGGAACGAGGTGCGCGCGCACGTCATCGATGAAGGCGATCTCGCGGCTCTTGTTGAGGATGCGCATCTCGTTGGAGCGGATCGTGCCCGTCGGCATTTCGACGAACACCGGCTCCTTGGAGAAGATGACGTTGTCGTTGGTGAGAATGGTGGCGCGGGACAGCTTCGCCTTCAGGCCGCTCTCGGCCACGATATCGATGCCGCCGGAAAGCTCGAGGCGGTTGCCCTTGGTATCGTATTCGCCCTCAAGGGCGGTGAGCCGTGTTTTCGATTTCTTGGCGTCGATCAGATCGCCGGTAATGCCGTTGAGACGAACGAAATCGGTGTTGACGAGGTCCTGCACGGCGGTTTTCGCGTGCACGGTGTAGCGGCCGCCGTCTTTGTTGTAGCCCTCGTAGCTGGGGTTATCCATCGTGAGGTTTTCGGGGATGATCCGCGGCACCTCGAGGCGCGGCAGATTCGCGACCATTCCCGTAGTGTCGAGGATCAGTAGGAAATAGAGCCCGACGACGCCCGCCGCCGCGCCGGGGAGGGTGAGGCGCAGGAACTTGACGAAGCGTGTGTGGCGGCGCGCACGTGCCAGGTTGCGCACCCTGTCAGCGGCGGTCGAGCCGGCGAAGGGATTCGTTTTCGTCCACGTCTCGCCGGGGGCGAAATTGGTCGTCGTTGCCATGCGCTCGTTTCGAGGCTGCCGGCCCGCGGCCGTTGTCCCGTAAATCGCCGTCAAATGGGGTTATATTGGGACCGCCGGGGGTGGCAAAGCCGGGAATCCATTTGCCCACTGGCGGCGTGATGGCATTTGCCGGCGGGCGTGGACGCGCGGATGCGGCGCAGCGCGGGGCTGCGCGCAAATAATGCTAGCTATTACAGGCAGTTATACAGCTTCTCAATGGGCGAAGATGTCGTCGTCGCCGAAGCCGGCAAGGTCCAGCTTGGCCCGCGTCGGAAGGAAGCCGAACGCGGCGTCGGCGAAGCCGCGGCGGCCTTCGCGCTCCAGCATGGCGTCGAGCTTCGCTTTGACCGCGTGCAGATGCAATACGTCGGAGGCGGCGTAGGCGAGCTGCTGCGGGGTGAGTTCGCGCGCCGCCCAGTCGGAGCTTTGCTGCTGCTTCGACAACTCGACCCCGGTGAGTTCTCCCACGAGGTCCTTGAGCCCATGGCGGTCGGTATAGGTGCGCACCAGCTTGGAGGCGATCTTGGTGCAGTAGATCGGGGCGGTGACGACGCCTAGGTAGCGCTCCAGAACGGCGATATCGAAGCGGGCAAAGTGGAAGATCTTGAGAACCGCCGGGTCCGTCAGCAGCGCCTTGAGATTGGGCGCCGAATAGTCGCTACCGTCGAATTGCACGAGGTGGGCGCTGCCGTCTCCCGCCGAAAGCTGGACGAGGCACAGGCGGTCGCGATTGACGTTGAGACCCAGCGTTTCGGTGTCGATGGCGACACTGGAGCCGAAGCCTAGTCCTGCGGGGAGATCGCCCCGGTGCAGTGTGACGGAGGTCTTGGCCATCGTTGTAGAGCCCTTGCGTTGCCGGCCTGCGAAAAGAGAGCTGCCCGGTTTACCGACGATTGGTTTTGCTTCGGTTCACCTATCGAATCCCGGCCCACCTAAGCAAGGGCGCCGGCCGCTTTTAGGGATTTGGCCGCTCCCGTGAAGTGACGCAATAACCAAGCGGTGCGCCGTTTCTGGCCCTCGGCGGGCGCCACCTGCTAGCAAGCGGAGCATAGGCTTCAGGGATAATTTCCGTGTTCGGACAGCGCCGCTCCCATTTCGCCCATCTGTGCCTTGCAACTCTCATCGTCTGGGGTTTGGCGGGAGCGGTGAACACCGCTGCTGCACAGGAGCTCGATGCGCTCTTCCTCGGCGGCTACTGGTGCAACACCCGCACCGATACGAAAACCGAGAACGTTCCCCGCAACCGTAGCTTTCTGCGCAGCCGCCGCATCAGCGGCACGCCGGAGACCGAGTTCACGGAACGCCTGATCGATATCACCGGCGATGTGCGCGGACAGCGCATCGTTCTCGCACAGCGTCTCAAGAATGCCGATGGGAGCGACTGCACGACCGATTGCGTCACGGCGCAACGGATCGTGCATAAGGATCTGCTCGAAGTGGGCGACTGGAACTCGAACACCGGTGTCTTCAAGTCCGTCTCGCCGCGCGAATACGTACACCGCTGCGAGGGCTGAAGGGGCACGGCGATAAAGCACGCGTTGCTTGACCTGCCCCAGGTTGGCGTGCCCTGCGCTGCCAGGCCGAGCGCTATCGACGAGTGGCGGGTGATTGCCGCTGCGCTCATCCGCACAGGTCGGAAAGCCGCAGGCGAAATGCCATGCACGGCCCCGCGAGTTTAATGCAGAACAACGTTGGCGGGCTTCGCCGGTGGGATATTCGACGTTGATCGAACCCTACCGAAACAGAGCGGAGATCGCACACGATGACCGTATCTGGCACGCCCGTCCCCGGGCAGACGCGAGCGCTTTGGCTTTCAACGCTATCGTTTACCGCTTGCTTCGCCGTCTGGACCGTATTCTCCATCATCGGAATCCAGATCAAGGACAAGTTCGGGCTCAACGAGACTCAATTCGGCCTTCTCGTCGGCACTCCAATTCTCACGGGGTCGTTGATCCGGATAGCGCTCGGCGTCTGGGCGGACCAATATGGTGGCCGGCGCATCTTTGCGCTGGTGATGCTCGCCGCAGCCATCGCGACATGGCTTCTCACCTATGCGACGACCTATCCTCAGATGCTGGTTGCGGCGCTCGGCGTCGGTATCGCGGGCGGTGCGTTCTCCGTGGGTGTCGCTTACGTGTCGCACTGGTACCCGCCCGAGAAGCAGGGAACCGCGCTCGGCATTTTCGGTGCCGGCAACGTCGGTGCCGCCGTCACCAAATTCCTCGCGCCCTTCGTGCTGGTGGCCTACGGCTGGGAGAGCGTGGCCAAGACGTGGGCCGTTGCCCTGGCGATCATGGCCGTCATCTTCTGGTTCTCTACCAGCGAAGATCCGGTCCAGCGCGAGCGGGCGATCAGCGGCAAGAAGCCGAAGAGTGCGTGGCTCGAGCTCACGCCACTCAAGAACGTCCAGGTTTGGCGTTTCGGGCTCTACTACTTTTTTGTCTTCGGGGCTTTCGTGGCGCTGGCCCTGTGGCTGCCGCGCTATCTGATCAGCATCTACGGCGTCAGTATCGCCACGGCGGGCATGATCGGTGCTGCATACTCCGTGCCCGCAAGCGTTTTCCGCGCGTACGGCGGGCACCTCTCCGATAAGTACGGCGCGCGGCGCGTGCTGTATTGGACGTTCCTCGTGTCGGTCGCGTGCACCTTCATTCTCTCCTATCCGCCGACCGAATACGTCGTGCGCGGTATCAGAGGACCTATCGCTTTCGAGTTCGAGATCGGGGTCGCGGCCTTCACGGTCATCGTGTTCGTGCTCGGCTTCTTTATGAGCCTCGGTAAGGCCGCCGTTTTCAAGCACATCCCGGTCTATTATCCGGATAATGTCGGCGCCGTTGGCGGGCTTGTCGGGATGATCGGCGGGCTGGGCGGATTCGTTCTACCTATTGCATTCGGTATGATGAACGATCTCATCGGCGTCTCGACGAGCTGCTTTATGCTGCTCTTCCTGCTCGTCGTCATGGCGCTCGCATGGATGCACTTCTCGGTTCGGAACATGGAGCGGCAGAAGGCCGTGTCCAGCAAGGTGGCACGGCCGCTGTTGGCGACGACGTATCGGATCCCGGATCCGGTCAACGTCGGTGCTGCTGAAGGTTCGCCCGGGTAGTCTGGGGGGTTATGGCCGATGCGCCGCGCAATGCAACGGCACTCGCGATATGGCGCACCGCTATGCACGCGTCGCAAAAATTAAGCGAAGGCAGTGTCGCGCCGCGGTGCTGCCTTCGCTTTTAGACGGGGTTTCATCAGCGTCTGGTGCGTGGGCGATGACGATGGTCTGGTTTGATGGGCCCGATGATTCACGCTTCGGCCTGGCAAGAGGTCCGAAGCGATCATGGTCTAAGGCCGATGCTCGCGATGCGTGCACGGAGAGCGGCCAGCGCGGGTCTCCCTCGTGCGAAGTCCAGTCTCGAGGATGAAGGTCAGAGCCGCCAGACCCGGGTCGCTGTGCGCCTGGCATTTGCCGATAAGGGTGATCCACGCTTCATCCGCCGCGGTGTTGGCAAACACGCGCACGCTGGAGGCGACATATTCGCTGACAGGCATTCCGGCAGCAGCAGCAGCGGCCGAGATACGCGCGAGCAAGTCGGTATCCCGGATTGCACCGATGGCTTTGGTGGCGATTTCGGGATCATCCATGCTTCGGATCAGGTCACCGAGCATCATGACAGCCTCGTTTCCTTCTCGCGCCGATGCTGGCCAGGATCGAGCTGAATTCCGTCGATCCGCGCGTGACCCACGAGCATCTGGACGTAGAGCGCACGGGCCTGGTTGATCGCCGCCGCCCGCAGGTATTCAGCGATAGGGCCCTTTGCCAGCTCGAACGGGACTTCCTCGCCGGCGATGCAACGGTCGAGGCGTATGATGTGGAAGCCGTAGCGCGTCTCGACGGGCGCCCGTGTCATCTCGCCGGGGGCAAGCCGCATCAGGGCGCTCTCGAACTCGGGTGTTGTCTGGCCCGCTACGATCTGGCCGAGCCGGCCTCCTTCGACGCTGGACGGGCACGCAGAATGGGCCTGCGCGATCGCGGCAAAGCGCTCCGGATCGCGCGATAGCGTGGCGATGAGGGCTTCGGCGTCGCGACGCTTGGTTTCGAACGATGCCCGGTCATGGCGCGAGGCCGAGAGCAGGATGTGCGCTACCTCGTAAATCGTCGGCGCGCGGAATTTGTCGCGGTTGCGATCGTAGTAGCGGCGGCAGTCCGCGTCGGTGGGCTCCGGCGTGACGATGGTGCGCGCGATCAATTCGCGGATCATCGCCTCTTCCGGCGTCTCGCTGCGCCCTTCATCGTCGCATTCCGGCGCAGCTGCGATGCCGAGACGGTCGGCCTCCTGCAGCAGCAGCTCGCGCACGACAAGGGACCTGGCTGCGGCTTGCCATGCCGCCACGGGAGAACGGGCCGGATGGTTCTGGGTCTCGAAGGCAATAGCCTCATGGGGGATCACCACGCCGTTGACGGTTACCGTCGGGCGTGGCGCATTCGCCAAGTCTGTGTGCAGCGAGCATCCCATGGGCCTACTCCGCGGCTTGAATTCTATTGAGCGGGACAGCGGCTGCGCCGCCCCGCCTGCGGACGATCTGATAGCCGCGCCGTCCGAGATACCAAATGGGCGCGCTCCAGATGTGGACCAGCCGCGTGAAGGGAAAGACCAGGAAGATGGTCATGCCCAGGAACAGGTGCGCTTTGAAGATTGGGGCAGCGTCAGCGATCAGGCTGGAGACGCCCGGTTGAAGGGTGAGGATGCCCTGCGCCCAGGTCATGAAGCGTACCATCTCCGCGCCGTTGAGGTGGTGAAGCGAGATGGGGATGGTCAGGAGCCCGAGCGTGAGCTGCGCGTAAAGCAGCAGCAGCACGGCGATGTCGCCGAACGAGGACGTCTTGCGAATGCGGGAATCGAACAGCCGGCGATGTACGAGCAGCGTGATGCCGATAAAGCAGGCGACGCCCGCGAGGCCCCCGACGATGATGGCCATCCACTGCTTGAACTCATGCGAGATGCCGATGGCGTCGAAGATCCAGATGGGCGTGAGCAATCCGACGAAATGACCGAAGAAGATGATGAGGATGCCGACGTGGAACAGGTTAGATCCCAATGTCAGCTGCCGGTGGCGTAGAAGCTGGCTCGAGCCGGAGCGCCACGAATATTGCTCGCGGTCGAAGCGCAGCCAGCTCCCGACGAGAAACACAGTGAGGCACAGGTAGGGATACCATCCGAAGACGATGTGGTTGAGGGTCTCGTGCATGACGTTCTCCTCAGGCTTGCGGTTCGGCTGGACGCTGTGCGCGTGCACCGGCGACGCCGGGTGCAGGCCTGCGGCCGGCACGGATGCGGGAGATCAGCTCGTCCTTGCAGCCGCTGCCACCGCCGGCACCGAACGAGACGGGCTGATCCTCCCACGCAGCATCGAGCGCCGCCAAGTCGGTGGCGTCGGCGTCGGGCTCCTGCAGGAGTGCCGAGACGTCATCGCTCTTAGGGGCAGACGCGGCGAGCGCGACGAGGGCGCGGAACACCGCTTCGTACGGCGAGTGGCGTTTGGCGAGGCGTTCGGCGAGCGCGGCAAAGATGTGGGCCGGCTGTGCAAGCAGGCTGCGGGCTTCATTCTCGGGCTGGGTCGCCAAAAACTCGAGAAACAGCGGGATGAAGTCCGGGAGCTCCTTGGCGCTGAGGTGCAGTCCGTGCCGCGCATAGAGGTCTTGCAGATCGACCATGGCCTGCCCGCGATCGCGGCTTTCGCCGTGGACATGCTCGAAGAGATAGAGCGACAGTGAGCGTGTGCGGTCGAACAGCAGCACGTATCGCTCCTGTGCGTCGTAGATGTCGCTCATCGCGATGTCGTCGATAAGCGCCGTGAGCGCCTCGCGCAACGGTGCCGACAGGCGCGGCTCGGCTTCGACGACAGCTCGCATCTCACCCGCCGCATCCTGAATCTCGGTTGTCGGGTAGATCAGGAGCGCCGAGAGCACCTTGCTGATATTGCGGGTCATGCAACCTCCATCGGCGTCTTGTGCCGCTTCGGGGTTCCGAAAAGGTTCGGCTCGCTGGTTCCGCCGGAGCAGCCGTTACCGAACGAGAAGCCGCACGAGCCGCGCAGGTCGTAGGCGTCCTCGTCGAGCTCGCGATGGGCCGTCGGGATGACGAAGCGATCCTCGTAGTTGGCGATCGCCATGGTGTGATACATCTCGTCGATCTGCGCGCTCGTGAGCCCGACGCGCCGCGCAATGCCGTCATCGGTCACGCCATCGATCGTTTTGGCGCGCATGTAGGCACGCATGGCGAGCATACGCTCGAGCGCCTGTGCCACAGGCGCCTCCTGGCCCGCTGTCAGCAGGTTGGCTAGATACTTGAGCGGGATGCGTAGCGAGCGCACGTCGGGCATCTCGCCGTTATGGCCGATCTTGCCGGCGGCGGCTGCCGATTGAATCGGCGAGAGGGGCGGCACGTACCACACCATCGGAAGGGTGCGGTATTCCGGATGCAGCGGGAATGCGACTTTCCACTCCATCGCCATCTTCCAGATCGGCGAGCGCTGGGCCGCCTTCAGCCAGTTCTCGGGTATGCCTTCAGCGCGCGCCCGGGCGATGACGACCGGGTCGTTCGGATCGAGGAAGACGCCGAGCTGGGCCTCGTAGAGATCCTGCTCGTCGGGGACGCTGGCCGCTTCCTCGATGCGGTCGGCATCATAGAGGAGAACGCCCAGATAGCGGATGCGGCCGACGCACGTCTCCGAGCAGACGGTCGGTTGCCCGGACTCGATGCGCGGGAAGCAGAAGATGCACTTCTCGGATTTTCCCGACGACCAGTTGTAATAGATCTTCTTATACGGACAGCCCGACACGCACATGCGCCATCCGCGGCACTTGTCCTGATCGATGAGAACGATGCCGTCCTCCTCGCGCTTGTAAATTGCGCCGGACGGGCACGAGGCGACGCACGCTGGGTTGAGGCAATGCTCGCACAGGCGCGGCAGGTACATCATGAAGGTGTTTTCGAACTGCCCGTAGATGTCCTTCTGCACCTCGTCGAAATTCACGTCGGCCGAGCGCTTGTCGAACTCGCCGCCGAGGATCTCCTCCCAGTTGGGGCCCCACTTGATCTTGTCCATGCGCTCGCCGGTGATCAGCGAGCGCGGACGGGCGGTGGGGAAGGCGCTGAGCTCCGGCGCCTTCTGCAGATGCTCATAATCGAACGTGAACGGCTCGTAGTAGTCGTCGATCTCGGGAAGGTCCGGATTGGCGAAGATTTTGGCGAGCACGCGCCACTTCGCACCGATTCTGGGCTCGATCCTGCCGTTCTTCTTTCTCGCCCAACCGCCGTTCCAGCGCGCCTGGTTTTCCCAATCCTTCGGGTAGCCGACGCCGGGCTTGGTCTCCACGTTGTTGAACCAGGCGTACTCCATGCCTTCGCGACTGGTCCAGACGTTCTTGCAGGTGATCGAGCAGGTGTGGCACCCGATGCATTTGTCGAGGTTCAGCACCATCGCTATTTGAGCGCGTATTTTCATTCTGCTGGCTCCAGCTGGGTCGGCACGACCGGCAGTTTCTGCGGCTGGTCGGCCGTTGGCCGGTCGAGCCAGTCGATCTCCGCCATCTTGCGCACGATCACGAACTCATCGCGGTTGGAGCCGACGGTGCCGTAGTAGTTGAACCCGTATGACTGCTGGGCGTAGCCGCCGATCATGTGTGTCGGCTTCAGCACCGCGCGCGTCACCGAGTTGTGAATTCCGCCGCGGTGGCCGGTCTGCTCGGAGCCCGGCACGTTCACGATTTTCTCCTGCGCGTGATACATCATGCACATGCCTTCCTTCACGCGCTGGGAAACGACTGCGCGGGCGACGAGCGCGCCGTTGGTGTTGAAGGCCTCGATCCAGTCGTTATCGACGATGCCTGCCTTCTTCGCATCCACCTCGCTGATCCACACGATCGGGCCGCCGCGCGACAGTGTCAGCATCAGGAGGTTGTCCGTGTAGGTGGAGTGGATGCCCCACTTCTGATGCGGCGTGATGAAGTTCAGCACGACGGCGGCGTTGCCATTCGGCTTGCGATCGATGACCGGCTTCACCGTTTTGGTGTCTATCGGCGGCCGGTAGACACAGAAACCCTCACCGAACGCGCGCATCCACAGGTGGTCCTGATAGAGCTGCTGGCGGCCGGTGAGCGTGCGCCAGGGGATCAACTCGTGGACGTTGGTGTAGCCGGCGTTGTAACAGACCTGCTCCGACTCGAGCCCCGACCAGATCGGCGACGAGATGATCTTGCGCGGTTGGGCGACAACGTCGCGGAAGCGGATCTTTTCGTCCTCCTTGGGGATTGCGAGGTGCGTGTGATCGCGTCCCGTGAAGGTGCCGAGCGACGCCCACGCCTTCACCGCAACCTCGCCATTCGTCTCCGGCGCAAGCGCGAGCAGGGTTTCGGCGGCGTCGATGTCGCTATCGATGCGCGGTGCGCCCTTGGTCGGTCCGTCCTCGGTAACGGCGCCGTTGAGCTTGCGCAGCAGGTCCACCTCGTGCTCGGTGTTCCAGCTCATGCCTTTGCCGCCGTTGCCGAGCTTCGCCATCAGCGGCCCGAGCGACGTGAACCGCTTGTAGATGTTTGGATAGTCGCGCTCGACGACGGTAACCTGCGGCATGGTCTTGCCGGGAATGAGATCGATCTCGCCCTTCTTCCAATCCTGAACGTCGAGGGGCTGCGCGATCTCGCCCGCGGTGTCGTGCATGATCGGTGTAAGCACGACGTCTTTCTCGACGCCCAGAACCTCGGGGGCGATCTCGGAGAACTTCCTGGCGATCGATTTGTAGATCTCCCAGTCGCTGCGGCACTCCCACACCGGATCGACCGCGGCGGTCAGCGGGTGGATGAATGGGTGCATGTCGGACGTGTTGAGATCGCTCTTCTCGTACCAGGTCGCCGTCGGCAGCACGATGTCGGAATAGACGCAGGTGGTCGACATGCGGAAGTCGAGCGTGACCAGGAGGTCGAGCTTTCCTTCCGGAGCCTCATCGCGCCAGGCGACCTCAAGCGGCTTCTGGTGCCCGGTCTCGCCGAGATCCTTGCCCATTACGCCGTGCGTGGTGCCGAGCAGATGCTTCAGGAAGTACTCGTGTCCCTTGCCCGAGGAGCCGAGAAGGTTGGAGCGCCAGACGAACAGATTGCGCGGCCAGTTGACGGGCTTGTCGGGGTCCTCGCACGAGAGCTTCAATTCGCCTGACTTGAGCGCTGCCGCAACGTAGTCCTTCGGCTCCTGCCCTTTCGCGGCAGCCTGCGCTGCGATCGCGAGCGAATTGGTCTCGAGCTGCGGGGTCGACGGCAGCCAGCCCATGCGCTCGGCGCGCACGTTGTAGTCGATGATGGCGCCGTCCCACGGTCCTGGCGGCGCGGTGGGCGACACGATCTCGCCGACGTCGAGCGTCTCATAGCGCCACTGGTCCGTGTGCGCGTAAAAGAACGACGTCCCGTTCTGCTGGCGTGGGGGGCGGCCCCAATCGAGCGCGAACGCGAGTGGCAACCACCCCGATTGCGGGCGCAACTTCTCCTGGCCAACGTAGTGCGACCAGCCGCCGCCCGACTGCCCGACGCAACCGCACATCACCAGCATGTTGATGACGCCGCGGTAGTTCATGTCCATGTGGTACCAATGGTTCATCGCCGCGCCGATGATCACCATCGAGCGGCCGCGCGTCTTCTCGGCGTTGAGGGCAAATTCGCGCGCGACCGTGATGATCTGATCGCGCGGGACGCCGGTGATTTTCTCCGCCCAGGCCGGCGTGTAAGGCTCGTTCTCGTCGTAGGAGGTTGCGACGTTGCCGCCGCCGAAGCCGCGGTCCACGCCATAGTTCGCAAGGAACAGGTCGTAGACGCTGGCGACCAACGCTTCACCTTCGGTGAGCTGCACCTTCTTCACCGGGACTCGCCGCATCAGGACACTGTCATGGTCCGTGCCGGCGAAGTGGTCGTGCTCGAGGTTGCCGAAATATGGGAAGCCAACCTCGGCGAACTCGTCTTTGATCTCGGCGAGGGAGAGGCGCAGGCGTGTCTCGCGCCCGTTCGATTCCTTCTCCTCGAGGTTCCACTTTCCCTTCTCGCCCCAGCGGAAGCCGACCGAACCGTTGGGCGCCACGATCTCGCCAGTTGCTTCGTCGTAGGCGACGGTTTTCCACTCGGGATTGTTGCTCTCCCCGAGAGCACTGGAAAAGTCAGAGGCCCGCAGCATGCGATCGGGAATGAGCTTGCCATCCTGCCGGACGAGGCGCACCAGCATCGGCATGTCCGTATACTTGCGGATGTAATCCTCGAAGTACGGAACTTTCCGATCGATGTGAAACTCGCGCAGGATGACGTGACCCATGGCCATGGCGAGTGCAGAGTCGGTGCCCTGCTTCACCGAGATCCACAGATCGGCGAATTTTGAGGCTTCGGAATAGTCGGGGCAGATCACGACGCTCTTGGCGCCGCGGTAGCGCGCTTCGGTATAGAAGTGCGCATCGGGCGTGCGCGTCTGTGGCACGTTCGATCCCCAAAGGATGAGGAAGCCGGCGTTATACCAGTCGGCCGACTCGGGTACGTCGGTCTGCTCGCCCCAAGTCTGCGGAGAGGATGGCGGCAGGTCGCAATACCAGTCGTAGAAGGAAAGGCACGCGCCGCCCAGAAGCGAGAGGTAGCGCGAGCCCGCGGCGTAGCTCACCATCGACATGGCGGGGATGGGAGAGAAGCCGCAGACGCGGTCGGGTCCGTAGGTTTTGATCGTATAGGCGTTGGCGGTAGCGATGATCTCCGTGACCTCTTCCCAGGTGGCACGGACGAAGCCGCCGAGGCCGCGTTTTTTGACATACGCCGCCCGCTTCTCCGGGGTCTCGACGATCGAGGCCCACGCGGCGACGGGCGTGCGCAGCGCTCTTGCATCGCGCCACAGCTTCAACAGGCGCGAGCGGACCAGAGGATACTTCGTCCGGTTACCGGAATAGAGATACCAGGAGTAGCTTGCGCCGCGCGGACACCCGCGGGGCTCGTGGTTCGGCAGCTCGGGACGGGTGCGCGGATAGTCGGTCTGCTGCGTCTCCCACGTAACGATCCCACCCTTGACGTAGATTTTCCACGAGCACGAGCCGGTGCAGTTCACGCCGTGCGTAGAGCGAACGATCTTGTCGTGCTGCCAGCGCTTTCTGTAGCCGTCCTCCCAGCGGCGATCCTCGCGCGTTACGATTCCGTGTCCATCGGCGAAGTCGTCGACGACACGATTGAAGAACGTCAGGCGATCGAGGAAATGGCTCATCTGGTTGTCCAATTGTTGTCGCAGACAGGCGATGGTCAGCAGGGTTTTTCGGCTCCAGCGCGCGCGTAGTACCACCAGTTTATGATGATGCAGACGAGGTAGAAGATGGCGGCCCAGTAGAAGAACGCGTTGAACGAGCCGAACCAATCGTAGGCGTAGCCAAGCATCAGTCCGCAGGCGAACGGTCCGTAGGCAGCCATCGCAGCAGTCCACCCGATGATGCCGCCGGCCTGCCGCGGCGGAAACAGCATTGGCATCTGTTTGAATGTCGACGCATTGCCGACGCCGGCGAACAGGAACAGTGAGAGCATCGCGGCAACGAAGTAACGGAACTCCGCCAACGAGGCGGGCGTGGTGAAGAAGGTGATCGCGATTGCGGAGGCCAGCATGCCGATCGCCGACCAGTGCGTGACGCGGGCGCCGCCCAGACGATCGGAAAGCGGTCCTCCTGCGATGCGCGCCAAAGATCCGACGAGCGGGCCAAGAAACGCGTAGGCGAGGGGATCCGGTGCGCCGGGGAAGTCACCGTAGATCTTTTGAATGAGCAACGGGAACGTCGCAGCCAGGCCCGAGAAGGTGCCGAAGGTGGCGACATAGAGGAACGTCATGAAGAGCCCGTGCTTCATGCGGAAGATATCGAGCTGCTCGCGAAAGTTGGCGCGTACGGGCACGCTTTTGAGCGCCACCAGCGCAGCGATGCCGAAGAACACTATGAGCGGCACGTAAATCGCCGCAGCGTTTTGCAGCCAAATATCCGACGTCGCGCCATTCGCGCTCGCGACCGTTTGCGGGCTGCCGAGGAGCGTACCAGCGAGCGCGAAGCCGATAATCCAAGGCGTCACGAATTGAACGATGGAGACGCCGAGGTTTCCGATGCCGGCCTGAATCGCCAGGGCCGTTCCCTGCAAGCGTTTGGGAAAGTAGAGGCTCGTCGAGGGCATGAAAGACGAAAAGTTTCCGCCTCCCAGACCGGCGAGGAATGCAAGGACCAGCAGCGTCCAATACGGTGTCGATGGGTCCTGAACTGCGAACGACCATCCCACCATCGGGATGAGGAGCGACAGCGTCGCGTAGCCGACGACATTTCGCGTTCCGTACAGCGGGATGAGGAAGGCGTGGACCATCCGCATCGTTCCCCCGGCCAAGCCAGGCATGGCGGCAAGCCAGAAGAGTTCTGTCGTCGACAGTTTGAATCCGGCGGCGGGCAGACGCACCACCAGGGCCGATACGACGAACCAAGCGATAAACGCGAGGGTAAGGTTAGCGGTCGTTATGGCGAGCGTTCGCCAAGCGAGCTGCTTCCCCGTGGACTCCCAGAACACCGGATCTTCCGGCGTCCACTGCTGGAGCCAAGGGCCAGTATTTCCTTGGACTGCCTCGATCCTCGTATTGAGCATGACCGCCTCGTGGGTTCTTCAAGCTCAGTTCGAATTGTGGTGCATGCGATGATCGTCGGCGTTGATTCAGCTCAACCGATCAAAATGCACACACTCGCAGTCGAGACTGTAAGTCCGGCGTCTGGGCGCGCCTCTTAACTCCGGTCAATCAGGCAACTGAGGAAGCTGCGACACGATGCTCGTGCGATTGATGTTCGTCGCTCGCCGTGCGGCGGTGTGGAGCATCTCGTCAACAAACAGGGCGAGACACCGGCGTGCAGCGATCGGGTTTTTCGGCGGCAGTACTTCTCGACGTAAAGGCAGAGAGGCGCGCGATCCCTTCGCTCGAGCAATCTCGACGCGGAGCGGATCAGCAGCGCAGCGCCCGCTTCGCATTGCAGGCGATTGACGAACGAGCCACGCGGTGATGCGGGTTGTTATCGGGCTCGAAGAGCGATCACCGCGTTCGTGCCGTCGTTGGGCTTGGGGATGAGCGCGCGCATTGCCCGCGCTGATTGCTCCCCTGCGGCATGGTGGGTGCGCTGGACTAACCGAAATCAAAGCTGCAGCCGAGGATGCCGCCATAGTTCCGATGTGCGGCGAAGGAAGCGTTTTGGGCGATATGCTGCGATTCGCGCGGTCTGCCGGCGGTTCTCCACGATGTCGATTTTGCCGGCAGCCCGGGAAAAGGCAGAGCCAATTTATGATGCTCGTGATGGACGAGATGGAAAGACGCCGGCCGGTTACCGGGGTCGTTCTGGGTTCCACTTCGCCCGGCTAGGCGGGTCTATCGAGGTGCGCCCGAGGCAATATAGTCTCCTATTTGACGCAAGCTCCGTGTGGCAGGGGCGGGTGTTGAGGAGGATCAAGGAGCTCGGCCAGAAGGCTGTGGGACCTTCTTCGCGGACGGCTCGGAAAGCAGAAGCGGGCGGAGATGCGCCTAATGGCATTCAAGGTAAAATTTTCCCGCGCCGGTTTCGCCGGAGCGCTCCTACTCTCTCTCATGGTGACAGTTTGTGCATCCGGGACGAGCGCGTCGGCTGCATCTCCAGGTGATGCATGCTGTGCCGACCTGGAGGATCGCATTGCCGAGCTTGAGGCGACGGCGGCCGGAAAAGGCAATCGCTTGGTCAGCCTGACGGTTACGGGATATATCGCCAAGCAGGTGATGTTTTGGGACGATGGCGTGGAGCGGAACGCCTATGTGACGGATATGGGTCCGACGCAGGCGTCCAACTTTCGCTTCATGGGGAACGCGAAGATCACGAAGGGATGGTCGGGCGGTTACGTGATCCGCATTCAGGATCTCTCGAGCAATCCGATGGCTCTCGATCAGTTCAATGCCGTCGCGGGCACTGGCCCCAACACGCAGATGGCGTACTGGTATCTCGCCAGCGAGGATCTCGGCAAAATCTCCGTCGGCAAGAATGCGATGGCCTCGAAGAGCGCCGCGATGTTCACCGACCTTTCCGGCACGCAGGTTATCGCCAACTACGTCCTGTTCGATGGCAATGCCTTCTTTCTGCGGCAGGGGGGGCAGCTGCTGAGCTTGCGCTGGGGTGACTTCGGCTACTGCTATTCTCAGCAACGGCCGTGGGGCGGCGATTGCGATGGCATCGTGATGAATGGCGTGCGCTACGACAGCCCCACCATCGCCGGATTTTCCATGTCGGCAAGCTATGGCGAAGATGACGACTGGGAGGTGGCCGGCCGATACCAGGGTGAAGTCGGTGGTTTCAAGGTCTCGCTTGGCGTCGGCTACTCGGTCAACACGGATGAGCTGATCCAGCCGCCTGCGGTTTCCTTCCATAAGGACTCACGCTTCTTTCAAGCCGGAGGCTACCTGCAGCATCTTTCGTCAGGGCTTTTTTTGCACGCTATCTATGGCACCGAGGACAATCACGGCGCAGAAACCATTCGCGGCGGCCTCACCGAGCCGGATACGCACCAGTGGTACTTGAAAGGCGGCATCCGGCGGCAATGGTCTGCGCTCGGCGCGACGATCATTTATGGCGAGTACGGCCAGTACATCGACCAACTGTCGCCAGCGGCACTGAATGCCGGCGCGACGGGCAGCGAGCTTTCGCGGTGGGGACTAGGCGCCGTGCAAGAGATCGATGCAGCCGCGATGTCGGTTTGGGTTCGGTATCGCCGGCAGGACGTCGACATCGACGGTGCACAGTTCGAAGGCATCGGGGCCTTCCACTACCTGAGCGTCGGGTCCCTCATTAATTTCTGAGACCGGAGATGCAACTGTGCGCTTGCCGTCTTTAACCGAAGGCAATTCATGGGGTGGGCCCATCGGGTTATGATCCCCGGGTGCAGGCGCGTGCGCTGCGGAGCAATTGCCGGAAGGTGCGGTCATGAAGATTGCCGCTATTCTCTACGATGGGACGCAGAGCCGGCGTGTCGATGAGCTGATCGGGGAGCTCGCGAGCAAGCTCAGGGCGAAAGGGTTCATGCTCGCGGGGGCCATCCAGTCGAACCCAACAGCGGAGAACCGAGGCCGCTGCGACATCGTGCTGGAGGACTTGGCGACGCATCGGGTGATCAACGCATCGGAAGATCGCGGCTCCTTGGCCAGCGGATGCCGGCTCGACCAGAGTGCACTCGAGCAGGCCGTTGGATTGGCGACATCATCGATCGGTCCTCACACCGATTTCGTGATCGTAAATCGCTTCGGCAAACAGGAAGCAGAGGGAAACGGCTTTCGCAGCTTGATCGAGCAGGCTGTCATGCTCGATGTTCCCGTGGTCGTGGGGCTCAATTGCGCTCACGTCGACTCCTGGAGCCAATTTGTCGGTGGGGAGCCGCAGCTGCTGCCGATGCAGATCGATACCGTCGTGCACTGGTGCATGATGCAGATTTCGCTCCCTGACTGAAACATCAAAGCGCCGGTGAGCGAGACAGGCTTTGGCGGCGAGTCACGCGACCCATGCCGGCTCTGTCTGATGGCAGCTATGCTGCCGCCGAATCTGATGCCGATGTCGCACCGGCGGCGACATCGATCAAAATAGGCAGCCTGTTCTGTTTCATTCCTTTCATTGTCATTTCATTTTGTTTTTGCCGTCACGCAGTCCGGAATGAATTTGGCCTGTCGATTTTTGTATCGTCCGCACCCTTGATGCGTCTCACCAATATGCCGCATCGCGTAGACGTCCGTATTTGTTTCGCAACAAAGAGCGCGGTGTTCGTCCTCCTATAGTCAAAAGTATTCAGCGGGCACTTCCAGCTGAATAAAAAGGAGGAAAATTACAATGGGTGAGTGGACTGAAAAGGCGCGCCGCCCCAGGTCGGCTCGGGTGGCTATCGGGGCGGTATTGCTGCTCTTTGCCGGCGCCGCGTCATTGCCGGCGCAGGCAGCCGAAAGCAAGCCGGTGGATCTGTCCTCGCTGACGCGGGTGAAGGTCGACCTGGTCAGCCCGCCCTTTGTCCATGCGCATACGCAAAAGGCCGAGGGGCCGCCGAAAATCGTCGAATTCACGATGACGATCGAGGAGAAGAAGATCGTCATCGACGATAAAGGCACCGAAGTTCACGCCATGACGTTCAATGGCTCGGTTCCCGGGCCGCTGATGGTCGTGCACGAGGGAGACTACGTCGAGCTGACGCTCATCAACCCTGCGACCAGCACGATGCCCCACAATATCGACTTCCACGCCGCAACCGGCGCGTTGGGCGGTGCATCTCTCACTCTGGTAAACCCCGGAGAGCAGACCGTGCTGCGCTTCAAGGCGACGAAAGCTGGTGTCTTCGTATACCACTGCGCGCCTCCAGGCATGGTTCCCTGGCATGTCACGTCAGGCATGAACGGCGCGATCATGGTGCTGCCGCGCGAGGGCTTGACGGACGGCAAGGGCAAGGCGCTGCCCTATGACCGCGTCTACTACGTCGGAGAGCAGGACTTCTACATTCCGCGTGACGAGAAAGGGAATTTCAAGAAGTACGCTACTCCCGCGGAAGCCTATTCGGACACCATAGACGTGATGCGCACGCTGACCCCTACCCATGTGGTGTTCAACGGCGCGGTCGGTGCGCTCACCGGGAGCAATGCGCTAAAAGCTGCGGTAGGCGAGAGGGTGCTCATCGTGCACTCGCAGGCGAACCGCGACACCCGTCCGCACCTTATTGGTGGGCATGGTAACTACGTGTGGCCGACCGGAAAGTTTCGCACGCCTCCGGATGTCGACCAGGAGACGTGGTTTATCCCGGGCGGTACGGCGGGCGCTGCGTACTACACCTTCGAGCAGCCGGGTATCTACGCCTACGTCAATCACAACCTGATCGAGGCGTTCGAACTCGGCGCGGCGGCGCACTTCACCGTCACCGGTGACTGGAACAACGACCTGATGACGTCGGTGGTGCCTCCGGGCGGAAGCTGACTTCGGAACGGCGCGCTGCGGACGGCAAATCCGCAGCGCGTCCCACCTGTGCCGTGCCGCGGTTCCTGTACGGTCGGCGACGGGGCCCGCGATCCACAAGACGATCACCCAAAGAGGCTGACATGGCTTCGCTATCGGACTGGCCGCATGCGTCGTTGATGCTCGTTGCAGGCCCATCGGCCCTTGTCGTTCTCACAGCCGGCATGCTGGCGCTGACGCCGGCCAATATCGGCGGTATCTCGGTGGATATCGCTGCGTCTGCACCTCAAACAATCGTTGTTGAGCCACGAACATACAGCTATCGCGCACCGGGAGAATACTCTCAGGATGGCTATGCCGTAGATGCGCCCTTGCGCTCCATCGAGGTGACGCGTTCGCTCACGATCATGAAATATCAGGTCTCGCGCGCCGACTATACCCGCTGTGTGGAGGCTGGCGTTTGCCCGTCTCCGGAGCCGGAGTTTGCAGCCGCCGCGCAAGGCGAGGACATGCCGGCCACGGGCATCAGCTTCGATGATGCGATCGTCTATGCGAGATGGTTGAGCGACCAGACGGGCGATGTCTGGACGCTGCCTACCGATGCGCAGCTTGCGTTCGCCGCCGGGACGCGCTTTCCGGATGATGCAATCAACACTGTCAGCTCGAATCCCGCCGACCGATGGCTGGAAAAATACCGTCGCGAGGTCGAGAGCAGCGCTAGCCGCGATCCAGTGCCGAAACCGCGCGGGCATTTCGGCGAGAATGAATTCGGTCTTGCGGACTTCGGCGGCAACGTCTGGGAGTGGACCACGACGTGCTACCGGCGTGTTGCTGAAAACGATGTGGTTCGCAACGAAGCCTTGCCGTGCGGCGTGCAGTTCGTCGCGGGCCGGCATCGGGCAGCGATGGTATCCTTCATCCGCAATCCGAAAGGTGGCGCGTGTGCCGTCGGAGCGCCGCCGGAGAATCTCGGGTTTCGGCTCGTGAAGGACACGCGATGGTATGCATCGCTGCTCAGGATGTTGCGCTAGCGCGGGAACACGCGGGTTTACCGACCCAGCGTGCCGGCTTCTGGACTTTTTACGGGCCTTTCTCCGTGATAGCTTTCACGCTCAAATGCGGTGAGGCTGCCGATAGTGAAAATTGACAGGCCCGCGGTCGCGTCGCTCCCTCTGTTCCAGAACATGAGCGAGGCCGACATCGAGACGTTTCTGCGCCATGCCACGGCGCGGCGCGTGTCGCGTGGCGAGGCGGTTTTCAAGCAGGGCCAGCAGGCCGACAGCTTCTATCTGCTTGTCACGGGGCGGCTGAAGGTCACCCAGGTCACCGGAGACGGAAAACAGGTTATCGTTCGGGTCGTGCACCCGGGCGAGCTGTTCGGCTTTGCCGTTGCGCTCCAGCGTCCCGACTATCCGGGGACGGCGCAGGCGGCATTGGACAGCGACGTTCTCTCCTGGCCCAGCGAGCTTTGGCCTGAGCTCATAGAGCGCAGCGGCCGGATCGCCGTGAGCGCAATTCAAACAATGGGAAAGCAGCTCGAGGAGGCGCATACGCGCATTCGCGAGATGTCGACACAGGAGGTCGAGCGCCGCGTCGCGCATGCAATTCTTCGGCTTTCGCAGCAGGCGGGCAAGCCCGAGGATGGTGGAATCGAAATCTCCTTTCCCATCTCGCGCCAGGACATCGCAGAGATGACGGGCACAACGCTGCACACGGTCTCGCGCATTCTCAGCGCGTGGGAAACGCGCGGGCTCGTCGAGTGCGGACGCCAGAGGGTTGTTGTCCACGATTTCTCCCGCCTCTCGGCTCTTGCGGACGGCGCACCCGATTGAGCCTCTACGCCTGCAAGAAAACGACCATAGGCTCCCGGATGATGGGAGCCTGATTGGCTCATTGTCAGGGAGATGGGTGTGGCGGGGAATACGTCTGACGGGCGATCTGAGCCCGCGCGGCGATTGCCCTGGCAGTTTCGTCGTGCTGCCGGCCCTACGTGGTGAGGAAAGCTCGCCGCGGGGCTCGGGCGTAGATACGGGCGCTGCCCAAGGTGGGCCTAGCGAGCCGGGGAGGCGACCCAGTCTTTAACTTCGCGGCGGAAGGGGCTCGTCAGCGGACCGACTGAGCTACTGGGAAAGTACCGAACGTGAACGAAACTTTCCCACCGGAGCCGCGCTTTTTTCCCACCGACGCTAAAGCGCTGAGAAGACGTTGCAATTTTTGTGGGTGGTGCCCAGGAGAGGACTCGAACCTCCACGGTGTTACCCGCTAGTACCTGAAACTAGTGCGTCTACCAATTCCGCCACCTGGGCACGAGGCCGTTCAGTTAGAGAGCGCCGCGCCGCTTGTCAATTATATGCCGTGCGGCCGAGCGCGACCTTTGCACTCTTATCCGCTCCCGTATAATCCCGTGCTGGGCAAAAGGCGGTGTCCGGCTTCAGGAGGCGAAGATGGCGGATCGGCTCGACGATCAGGGTCTGGCGACGGTGTTCGGGGGCTCGGGGTTCATCGGACGCTATGCGGTCACGGCCCTGGCCAAGCAGGGCTGGCGCGTCCGCGCCGCGGTGCGCCGCCCCGACCTCGCCGGATTTCTGCAGACGGCGGGCTTCGTGGGCCAAGTCGCCCCGGTACAGGCCAACGTGCGCTATCCCCAGTCGGTGGAGCGCGCTCTTGCCGGCGCCAAGGTTGCCGTCAACTGTACAGGGGTACTGACGAGCGGGGGCAAACAAACCTTCAAGGCCCTGCATGTCGAAGGGCCCCGCGCCATGGCGAAGGCGGCCCGTGCTGCCGGCGTGCGCCATTTCGTGCATATCTCGGCCATCGGCGCCGATCGCCATTCCACGTCGGCTTATGCGCGGTCCAAGGCGGAGGGCGAGGCGGCGGTTCTGGAGGAATTCCCCGGCGCCATCATCATTCGCCCGTCGATCGTGTTCGGGCCGGAGGATCAGTTCTTCAATCGCTTCGCCTCCATGGCGCGGATGTCACCCTTCCTGCCGCTGATCGGCGGGGGGCGCACGCGCTTCCAGCCGGTGTTCGTCGGCGACATTGCAACCGCTGTCGCCACCTGTGCGGCCGGCGGCGGCACTCCCGGCACCGTCTATGAAGCCGGCGGGCCGGAGGTGCTCACCTTCCGCGAGCTTCTCGATCTCACCCAGGAATGGGCGGGCCGCGATCGTGGATACCTGCCGTTGCCGTTCTGGCTCGCCAAGCTGCAAGCACTCCTGACGTGGCCGCTTCCCGATTCGCTACGGCCGATCACGGTCGATCAGGTGCGGATGCTGCAACACGATAACGTCGTGAGCGCCGCGGCGAAGGCCGAGGGCCGTACGCTGGCAGCGCTGGGTGTGCCGACGCCCCAGGGCGTTGCCGCCATCGTTCCGCGCTATCTGGAGCGGTTCCGGCCGCGCGGGCAGTTCGCCAGCTATCGTACCTAGAGCACGATCGCTTTTCTTCAAATCGCGATGGGGCTCTTGTCGCTTCATTAGACCGATGATTGACGCCTCGCCCTGATAGGGTCCGAAGCGATCATGGTCTGGTTTGATGAGACCGATGATTCACGCTTCGGACGCATAGGGTCCGAAGCGATCATGGTCTGGCCGGGCCCCGCCGGGGATAGCAAAACGGCTCCGGAAGGTTCCGGAGCCGGCAAGTCGTACGTACGGGGCTGCTGCACGTTTTTGCTTCGGCGCCCCGCTCGGCGCTCAGCCTGCACTGCTCAGTGCACGCTGGCGATTTCCAGATCATCGTCGAGAGCATGCCCAATGGCGGCCTGACGGGTGTCGGTCAGCGCCAGAGGCGTGCCGTCGGCGGCGTGCAGGGAGAACAGGTTGATACCCTGCGGCAGCCCCTCGATGGCCGGAAACATGCGGCTCGCTTCGTCGGAGGTCAGCGTCTTGATGTAGGCGACGACGCCCCCGCCCAAGGTCGCGAGCTCATGCTCGGTCATGACATGATGCGGATTGAAGTTATTGAAGGTTTTGTCTGCTTCGGTCATGACGCAACTCCTTCTGCAAGCCGGTGCCCCGTGAGCCGCCGAACGGCGGTGAGTATCTGGGCGCTCCGGTACAGCTCCCACCGCGATTGTAGCGATGGAGCCGTCTCGATGTAACGTTCACGCACGCTATTTTCTGTCGCTGATTTCGATCGTCCGCACCAAACGCTCGGGTTCCAGGCGCTTCAGGTCGATGGCGAGCAGACCATCGGACAGATCTGCGGACTTTACTTCGATTCCATCCGCCAGGACGAACGTGCGGGTAAATTGTCGCGCTGCGATGCCACGATAGAGATAGTTGCGCGTTTTCTCGTCGGTCTGCTTGCCGCGCACGATCAGCTGACTGTCGGCGAGAGTAACCTCGAGCTGGTCGCGGGTGAAGCCTGCTACCGCAAGCGTAATTCGCAGGGTTTCGCCTTCACCGTCGGCAGCGTCTATGCGCTCCACGTTGTAAGGGGGGTAGCCATCGCCCGATGCCTTGTTGGATCGGTCGATCAAACGCTCGATCTCTTCAAAACCCAGCAGCAAGGGGCTCGACAGCAGCGATATGCGCGACATCCAATGAAAGTCCTTCCTTAAGCGACCTTCGTTTTAACCTCGCCGGAGCCTTTAACCTTGGCCTCCGGTGATCCGACCCCTTCCATCTGGGCGCCGGGTCTTCTCGAAAAAAGCATATGGGCGAGCAGGCAACGCCGTTCAAGCGCCTCCGGGGCTCCGGGTGAGGTTTGCCGAGGGCGGGAAAGCGCCTCGCAGATGAACACGATGTCATTTGACAAGGCAGGGGTGAGCCCGAAGATGGCGGCCAATATGCCCGTTCCGCCGAGCCGACTTGCGGGCGCGGTTTCACCTCCGTCCAACGCCATAGGTCCAATCGGGGATCATTCGATGCACATGTTCGGCGTCAGCCGTCCTCTTTTCACATTGGTGGCCATCCTCATGCTCGCCTTCGCCCAACAGACCGTCTCCGCCGAGCCCCGCGCCAGTGAGTTCAAGCTTTCGAACGGCATGGAGGTGGTGGTTATTCCCGATCACCGCGCGCCCGTCGTTACCCATATGGTCTGGTATAAGGTCGGCGCCGCCGACGAACCGCGGGGCGTTTCCGGCATCGCGCACTTCCTCGAGCACCTGATGTTCAAGTCGACGGACAAGATCGCCGTCGGCGAATTTTCGAAGATCATTTCCAGGCTCGGCGGCCAGGACAACGCTTTCACGGGGCAGGATGTCACCGCCTACCATCAGCGCATAGCCAAAGAGCAGCTCAAGACGCTGATGGAGATGGAAGCGGACCGCATGGTCCACCTGCGGCTGACCGACGATGAAGTGACGCCGGAACGTCAGGTCATCATCGAGGAGCGCCGCTCGCGCATCGACAACAATCCCGGTGCGCTGCTCGACGAGCAGATGAATGCTGCGCTCTATCTCTCGCATCCCTACGGCGTACCCGTGATCGGCTGGGCGCACGAGATGGCGAAGCTGTCGCGCGAAGATGCGATGCGCTTCTACAAGCGCTACTATGCGCCGAACAATGCCATCCTCGTCGTTGCCGGCGACGTGACGGTCGATGAGGTGAAGAAGCTCGCCGAGGAGACCTACGGCAAGCTGCCGGCGAATCCCGAGGTGAAAACCCGCGAGCGCCCGCAGGAGCCGCCGCAGATCGCCGAGCGCCGCCTGACCCTCAAGGATCCGCGCGCGGGCAATGCCTCCTTCCACCGCTATTACATTGCGCCGAGCTATGTGACCGCGAAGCCCGGCGAGGCCGAGGCGCTCGACCTCCTGATGAAGATCGTTGCGGACGGCTCGACGAGCCGCCTTTATCGGAAGCTCGTCGTCGACAAGAAAGTGGCGGCGACCACGGGCGGCAGCTACTCGGGCTATGGGCTCGATTCGGGGTCGATCTCGATCTACGCGGTGGGCGCCAGCGGCGACCTCAAGCCGGTGGAAGACGAGGTCAACGCCGTGCTCGACGACGTACGCAAGAACGGTGTCACCGAGCTGGAGCTGGAGCGCGCCAAGAAATCGCTGACCGCCGACTACATCTACGAGAGCGACAACCAGGCGAGCTTGGCGCGCCGCTATGGATGGGCCGTTGCCATCGGCCGGAAGATTTCCGATGTCGAGGGCTGGCCGCAGGCGCTGGCGAACGTCAGCGTCGCCGACGTGAAGAAGGCGGCCGACACCTATCTCGATGCACGCCATTCCGTTACGGGCTGGCTGCTGCCGGAGCCCGATGACGCGAAGGGCACCGGTGAGCGGGTCGAGCAACCTGTCACCCACACGCGGTCGTGAGTTCACAAACGCCGATGAAATTTGGCATGCCGAGAGGCTATGACATGGACGCTGTCCGTTTCCTGCGTTTAAACAATATTCGCTCGGCATCAGCGCGGCTGGGGATCGGTCTTCCGCTGTTCGCGCTCTTCGCCGCTTTCATCGTCACAATGAGCCAGCCCGCGAGCGCCATGAAGATCCAAACCGTGAAGAGCCCCGGCGGCATCGAAGCCTGGCTGGTCGAGGAGCACGCGGTGCCGATGATGGCGATGCGGTTCGCCTTCGACGGCGGCAGCTCGCAGGACCCCGAGGGCCAGGAGGGCGTGTCGAACTTCCTCACGGCCATGCTGGATGAAGGCGCGGGCGATCTCACCTCGCGGGAGTTCCAGGAGCGCATGGAGGATCTTTCCATGCGCATGAACTACGAGGATGCGAAGGACGCCTTCTACGGCAACTTCGAAACCTTGACGGAGAACCGCGACGAGGCGGCCAAGCTGCTCAAGCTGGCGCTGAACAAGCCGCGCTTCGACAAGGACGCCGTGGAGCGTATTCGTCAGCAGTTGCTGGCTTCGCTCGCCTACGCAGCGCGCGATCCGAACAAGGTGGCGCAAAACGAATGGTATGCGGTCGCGTTCGCCGGCCACCCCTACGCGCGCCCCTCCAACGGCACGCAGGCGACCGTCGGCAAGATCGACAGCGCGGATCTCGACGCCTACCGCAAGCGCGTCTTTGCGAAGGACACGCTGAAAGTGGTGGCTGTGGGCGACATCACGCCGGAACAGCTCGGCAAGCTGTTGGACGAGGTTTTCGGCGATCTGCCCGCCCATGCTCAGCTGACGCCCGTCGCGACGACCAACCCGGTGAGCGGGGGCCGCCAGACTGTCGTCGATATGAACGTGCCCCAGTCCGTGGCGGTGTTCGGCATGGGTGCCATGCCGCGCAAGGACCCGGATTTCATTCCGGCCTTCGTGCTCAACCAGATCCTCGGCGGCGGCGGCTTTGCCTCCAAGCTGATGGAGGAGGTGCGGGAGAAGCGCGGCCTTGCCTATTCCGTCTACACCTACGTCTATCCGTTCCAGCACGCCTCGGTGTTCTCCGGCGGCGTTGCAACGCGCAACGACATGATGGGCAAGTCGCTCGACATCATCCGCGAGGAGCTGAAGAAGGCGGGCGACCTGACGCAGGAAGATCTGGACAATGCCAAGAGCTATCTGATCGGGTCGTATCCGCTGCGTTTCGACACCAATGCCAAGATCGCCTCGCAGCTTCTCGGCCTGCGGATGGATGGCTTCGGGCCCGAATACATCGAGAACCGCAATGCCCTGATCGCCGCGGTGACGCTGGACGACCTGAAGCGCGTTGCCAAGCGCATGCTCGATACCGACAACCTCATCGTGACCATCGTCGGCAAGCCGGAGCTGGAGCAGGCGAAGGCCGCCAAGGCGAACGCGAAGGGCGGCTAGAGCCGTTCTGCGTTGCGTTGAATCGCAGCGGTATTTTACAAAGCAAAAGGCGTCCCGCGGATAACTCGGGACGCCTTTTCATATGCGGATGTGCGTGATGCGCGCCGCTTGGTCAGCGGTTGCTCTTTTTCGCCCGGTCGATCGCTTCGGTGATGAGCCGGCGCGCCTCCGCCGAATCGCCCCAGTGGTCGATCTTCGACCACTTGCCGGGCTCGAGATCCTTGTAGTGGGCGAAGAAGTGCTCGATCTGCTGCGTCGTGATGTGCGGCAGGTCGGTGTAGTTCGCCACTTTGTCGTAGCGCATCGTCGTGCGGCTGCTCGGCACCGCGATGATCTTCTCATCGCCCCCGCCTTCGTCCTGCATCACCAGCACGCCCACCGGCCGGCAGTTGATGATCGCGCCGGGGAAGATGGCGCGCGTGTTGCAAACGAGTACGTCGATGGGATCGCCGTCGGCTGAAAGCGTGTGCGGCACGAACCCGTAATTTCCGGGGTAGCGCATCGGCGTGTAGAGGAAGCGGTCCACCACCAGCGTGCCCGATGCCTTGTCGAGCTCGTACTTGATGGGCTCACCGCCCACGGGCACCTCGACGACGACGTTGATGTCGAGGGGCGGGTTCAATCCGATCGCGATGGCGTCGAGGCGCATCAGTTCTCCACATGGTTGACGGCCGCCCGTGCGGCCCGGCTCACTGATGGACGAAGTGAGCGCTGCTGAACAGTCCCGCGCGCGTCGCAGCGGCGAGCAAATGGCCGCGCACCCGGGGGCAGGCGTCTCGGCTTTTCGTCCAACGCCGGGGTGCCAGCCGGGATCCGCTGGGGATAGGCAACCTATCCGCGCCCGCGACAGGCGAATCGGGCGATACCCTGGTTCTCAAAGCGTAGCGCCCGAAGTGTAGCACAGGCTCGCAGTGCCGGGGACTGCCTCGCTGTGTTCCGGATGAGGTGGGCAGGCCACGAAACGCGGGGGCCATGCCTCGCGTGCATGGCGGGCTGTGCCGAGCGCGGGGTTGCCGGCGAGGGGGAGACGAATGGCTATCCGCCAACTTTCGCCACAGACGATCAATCGCATCGCCGCCGGCGAGGTGGTCGAGCGGCCGGCGAGCGTGGTGAAGGAGCTGGTCGAAAACGCTCTCGACGCCGGCGCGCGCGAGATCGAGGTGGTTACCGCGTCGGGCGGGCTCGCGCTCATCCGCGTCACCGACGACGGCTGCGGCATGCCGCCGGAGGATCTCGCCCTGGCGGTGGAGCGACACGCCACCTCGAAGCTTTCCGAGGAAGACCTGTTCGCCATCAGCACGCTGGGGTTCCGGGGCGAGGCACTGCCATCCATCGGATCGATCGCGCATCTCACGATCCTATCGCGGGCGCAGGGGGGCGAGGATGCCTTCGCGTTGACGGTCGATCGCGGCGCGAAGGGACCGGTGCGTCCCGCGGCCGGCAATGCCGGCACGTGCATCGAGGTGCGCGATCTGTTTTCCAGCGTGCCCGCGCGGCTCAAGTTCATGAAATCGGAGCGGGCCGAGAACATGGCCGTGAGCGAGGTGGTGAAGCGCCTCGCCATGGCGCATCCCACCGTCGGTTTCACGCTGACGATGGGGGAGCGCGCGAGCCTGCGTCTGCCACGCGAGGCGGAAGGGCCCGACGGTCTGCTGCAGCGCCTCGGCCGCATCATGGGGCGGCCGTTCATCGCCGATGCGGTGCGGGTTGCGGGAACGCGGGAGAACGTGTCGCTGAGCGGCTTTGCGGGATTGCCCACATTGCACCGCCCGGATGCGGCGCAGCAGTTCCTGTTCGTCAACGGGCGCCCGGTGCGCGACAAGCTGCTGATCGGCGCGGTGCGTGCCGCCTATGGCGACCTCATTCCGCGCGGGCGCCAGCCGCTGCTCGCGCTGTTTCTGGAGCTGCCGCCCGCGGAGGTGGACGTCAACGTGCATCCCGCGAAGACGGAAGTCCGCTTCCGCGATTCCGGCACGGTGCGTTCGCTGATCGTCAACGCGCTCGCGGCCGCGCTGCATGCCGAAGGCCATCGCGCGTCGGCGGCCAACGGTGCGGCGACGCTGCATGAGCTGCGCCCCAACGTGGTGCCGTTCACCTCGGGATTCCCGCCGCCGTCCTCGCGTCCCGTTTATCCCGCGCGAAGTTTTGCCGGCGCGGGGCTCGCGGAAGCGGTGCAGGCGCCGCTCGACGTGATGGATGGCCCGAGCGCAGACGCACGCGCCTTCACCGCGCCGGCTCCCGAGGCGTTGCAGGATCGTCCGCTAGGCGCAGCGCGCGCACAACTGCACGAAAACTATATCGTGGCGCAGACGCGCGATGGCGTCGTCATCGTCGATCAGCACGCCGCGCACGAGCGCCTCGTCTATGAGCGTCTCAAGGGGATGCTGAGCGCCGGGGGCGTCTCGCGGCAGGGGCTGCTCGTGCCGGTGGTGATCGATCTCGATGCGGACGAAGCCGCTGCGCTCGCAGAGAAGGCCAGCGAGCTGGAGGAGCTGGGCCTCGTGCTCGAAGCGTTCGGCGCGGGGGCGGTCGTCGTGCGCGAAGTCCCGGCGCTGCTGGGCGACGGCGATGTCACCGGGCTCGTGCGCGATCTCGCCGCCGACATCGTGCGCGAAGGGATGAGCACGGCGCTGAAGGACAGGCTGCTCTCCATCTGCGCCACCATCGCCTGTCATGGCAGCGTGCGGTCGGGCCGGCGGCTGACGCCGGAAGAGATGAACGCGCTGCTGCGCGAGATGGAGGCGACGCCCTACTCGGGGCAGTGCAATCACGGGCGGCCGACATACGTGGAGTTGAAGCTCGCCGATATCGAGCGGCTGTTCGGGCGGCGTTAGCTGCATACCGCATACGCCGTTGCCCTCGCGGGCCGCTGGGCGCCGAGGCATGCAAAGAGCGGGGGAGACGGGGCGTAAAGGCACCGCGTCAGTTTAGTTTTTATGCGGCGCTTTCACGCCCCGTCGCGCAGAGTGGCGCGGCCGTCCGATTGCGGGTGCCTTACTCCCGTACCGGTTGGGTTCCGGCTCCTGACGGCTCGGTACACCGGCGGCTTCGGGACGTTACCCCTCGCCAACCGGCTTGTTCACATCGCAGCCCGCTCCCAAACCTGAGACGGTCTCGAGCCTGTCCCCCGTGGGGCGGGATGGGTGAAGTTTAAGCGCGTGCGGGTGAGCGGGGATTAGTTGGGCCGTCGATCGAGGTGGACATGCACGAAAACACGATATCGCGCGATCCCATTCGGCTCTAATTTCGTCGTGCCACCGCCCGCGGGCGTCCCAGGGCCCCGCGGTTTAGATTTCCTTTTAGGGTCTTCCGGACAATCATAGAGACTGCACAGGGCATCCTCCCGCTCCGGAGCCAATTGTTGACCACGCCAACCTCGCAAACTGGATTGCCGCCCGAGCCGCAAGCGGTGGTCAGCACGTTGACCAAATCGGCGATCTTTCTCGTCGCGACCATCAACGCCGGCCAGGATAGCTGCGCAGCGGTCCGCGCGCTTTGCGGCGACCTGCCCGCGCTGCTGCGCGCGGTCGGCTTCCGCGACATCGAGGGAGATCTCTCGTGCATCATGGGGATCGGCTCGGAAGCCTGGGATCGCCTCTTCGGCGCCCCGCGCCCGGCCGAGCTGCATCCGTTCCGCGAGATCCAGTCGGGCCCCCGACACGCCGTCGCCACGCCGGGCGACCTGCTGTTTCATATCCGTGCCCGACGCATGGATCTCTGCTTCGAGCTGGCGACACAGATCATGGCCCGCACGGGGGCGGCAATAACCGTCGTCGACGAGGTGCACGGATTTCGCTACTTCGACGACCGCGACCTCATTGGCTTCGTCGACGGAACGGAGAACCCGACGGCGCGGACGGCGGTCGAAGCCGTCTATATCGGCGAGGAGGATCCGGCGTTCGCCGGTGGCAGCTATGTCGTCGTGCAGAGGTACATGCACGACCTGGCGGGCTGGAATGCGCTTTCCACGGAAATGCAGGAGCGCATTATCGGGCGGCTGAAGCTCTCCGACATCGAGCTCGACGATACGGTGAAGCCGACGAGCGCCCACAACGCGCTGACGACCATCGTCGAGAACGGCAAGGAAGTGAAGATCATCCGGGACAACATGCCGTTCGGGCGCCCCGGGTCGCAGGAGTTCGGCACCTACTTCATCGGCTATGCCCGCTCGCCGCGCACGATCGAGCAGATGCTGGAGAACATGTTCGTCGGGCGCCCGCCGGGGAACTACGACCGGCTTTTGGATTTCAGCTTCGCCAAGACGGGCAATCTGTTTTTCGTGCCCTCGGCAACCTTTTTGGAACAGGTCGGGGACGATAGCTCGTCCCAGGACGCAACCTCGCCCGCCCCCGCGCTGCTGCCAGCCGAGCTTCCCGTGGCGGCAGCGGCACCGACGCCCGGCTCGCTCGGCATCGGCTCGTTGAAAGGAGATCACTCCAATGAATAATCTTCACCGCGAGCTTGCGCCGATTTCTGATGCGGCGTGGTCGCAGATCGAAGTCGAGGCGACGCGTACCCTCAAGCGCTATCTCGCCGCCAGACGCGTCGTCGACGTGGAAGGGCCGAGCGGGGTCGGAACCTCTGCCATAGGCACGGGCCATGTGCATCCCATCGCTCCTCCCGGCGAGGGGATGATCGCGCGTCAGCGCGGCGTCAAACCGCTGGTCGAGCTGCGCGTACCTTTCGATCTCAACCGCGAGCAGATCGACAATGTCGAACGGGGGGCAAACGATTCTGACTGGCAGCCGGTAAAGGACGCCGCGCGACAGCTGGCGTTCGCGGAGAACCGGGCGGTGTTCGAGGGTTATGCGGCCGCCGGCATCGGCGGCATCCGCGAGGGCACCAGCAATCCCAAGCTGGTGTTGCCCGGCGAGATCACGGGCTATCCCGACGTCATCGCCGGTGCTCTCAACCAATTGCGGCTCGTGGGCGTCCAAGGTCCCTACTCGGTGGTGCTGAGCGCGGACGCGTATCAGGCACTCAGCGAGGCGAGCGATCACGGCTATCCGGTGCTGGAGCACATACGGCGCATCGTCGATGGGGAAATCGTGTGGGCTCCCGGGATCACGGGGGCGTACGTGATGACGACACGCGGCGGCGACTTCGCGCTCTATATCGGCGAGGACGTGTCGATCGGCTACCTCAGCCACGACGACAACGCCGTGCGGCTCTACCTGGAGGAGAGCTTCACGTTCCTGCTGCTCACCACGGAGGCGTCGGTGGCGATCACGGCGAAGAAGGTCAGCCCTTCTTGAGGATCAGCGTGAGGCCGCGGATGGAGCTGTTGAAGAACTGGATCTCGACGATCTGGCGGTCGCCCATGACGATAACATCCATGTTCGCGCGCATGTCGCCGCCGCGCACGACGATGCGGAAGCCACGCTCCGTCACCTCGCCCGTCATCTCGCCGCCGAGATTGTAGACCAGCTCGTTCCAGGTGCCGGTGAGCTTGCCGCCGTTGGCGATAACGTTGCTCTTCACCTCGACCTTGCCGCCGGCGGAGGCGCAGCGGATGTTCTGGCGTAGCTCATCGCCCTTATCGTTGACGAAGTAGGTGGCGCGGCACTTCACCGATTCCGGCTTGCTGTCCTTGACGCCGATGCGGCCCTCGCCCACCCAGCGGCCGGGCAGCCCTTTGAACGGCGCCGTCCTGTTGACGGCCGTGGGGCGGGGGGCGTCCGGAACGGTCTCCTCGATGGCCTCCGCTGCGTCGTCGCCTTCGAGCGCGCCGTCATCCTCGATGACGATTTCCGTGCCGCCTCGAGCGGGGTTCGCCTCCGCATGGGAGGCGCAAAGGAGCAGGGCCAGGGCAAGGAGAGCGCGCTTCATCGCATTCCATCGGTCAATCGTGCGACCCGTCGTCGGTCTGGAGATGCCCGTGCGGGCATGGCGAACCGGTATCCGCGCGATATGTCGGGGCGATTGTCGAGGTTTCCTAGTGCGATAGGGCCACAGGGCGCGCGGGAAGCGCATCGCGCGACAATGAGCACACGTCGTCAGGCCGATGCCAGCGCAGTCGTTATGCGCTGACGGCTATCCGCGGGCCGTCAGGCGGCGCCGGCCGCGGCCATGGCCTCGGGGCCGCGCGGGGGCGGGCCGGCGCGATCGAGCGCGTCGAACTCGTCCTCGGTGAAGACGCGCGAGCGGGTGAGGAAGCGCAGGCCCTCGGGTGCTTCCAGCGAAAAGCCGGAGCCGCGCCCGGGCACCGCATCGATGATGAGGTGCGTGTGCTGCCAATATTCGAACTGCGGCCCCGAGATATAGACCGGCGTGCCGGCAATGGTGCCGAGGAAGACGTCGCGCTCGCCGACCTTGAACTCGCCGCGCGGATAGCACATGGGGGCGCTGCCATCGCAACAGCCTCCGGACTGGTGGAACAGCAGCGGGCCGTGCGTGGCGGCGAGCTTGCCGATCAGCGCTTCGGCCGCCGGGGTGACGGAAACCCTTTCGACCATCGACGTCCTCCTTTCGGGGTGGGACTACGTCGGGATTGCATCCGGCGAGGGTACCACGATTGCGAACAGGTCCGCCAATGCGGCGAGGGCACTGGTGTGCACCGCCTCGGCGGGAAGGGCGCCACCCAGCGGATTGGGAAGCGCGCGCGATGCGGTGGCGTTGCCGACGACGGTCGGGCGGTAGCCGTGGTTGAATGCGGCGCGGGCGGTGGAGTTCACGCACACGTGCGTCATGAAGCCGGCGAGCACGAGATCGGTGACGCCGTGCTTCTTCAGCTCCGCATCGAGGTTCGTCTTCTCGAAGGAGCTGGGGTAGGCCTTGGTGATGACGGTCTCGCCTTCGATGGGCGCGACGATGTCGGCGATGGCGCCGATCCGCTCGCGCACGTCGTAGGGCGAGCCGGGGCCGGCGTCGTGCTGGATATGGATGACGGGGGTGCCGGTTGCGCGGGCACGCTGCAGCAGCGCGGCGCATTCCTTCAGCGCGGGCTCGACGCCTTCGAGCTGCATCACGCCTTCACGGTAGGTGTTCTGGCAGTCGATCATCACCAGGGCCGATTTCGACAGCGGCGCGGGCGTTTCGGGGAGCGTGAGCAGCGAGCGCAGCGTCGGGCGGGCGTCGGTCATGGGTGGGTCCTCTCGGGAAAACTGCGCGGCTCGCGTACGGCGCCGCCGTAACTATCCTGTCATCCCGGCCAGGGCAGCGAAGCGACCGTCGGGCCGGGATCCGGCATCAATGCAGCATCGATATTCCGAGGCTGCGCCGCACCTCTCCTGGATCCCGGAAGCTGCTCGCGATGCTCGCAGTTTCCGGGATGACAGTTTTAGCGCTGGCGCTCGACCTCGATCGCGCGCCAGCGCCAGGATGCATCAGAAGAAGCCGAGCGCCTTCGGGCTGTAGCTCTGCAGGATGTTCTTCGTCTGCTGGTAGTGGTCGAGCATCATCTTGTGCGTCTCGCGGCCGATGCCGGACTGCTTGTAGCCACCGAACGCGGCGTGTGCCGGGTAGAGGTGGTAGCAGTTGGTCCATACGCGACCGGCCTTGATGCCGCGGCCCATGCGGAAGCAGGTGTTCGCATCGCGCGACCACACGCCGGAGCCGAGGCCGTAGAGCGTGTCGTTGGCGATGGCGAGCGCTTCCGCCTCGGTCTTGAACTTCGTGACCGAGAGAACCGGTCCGAAGATCTCCTCCTGGAAGATGCGCATCTTGTTATTGCCTTCCAGAACGGTCGGCTCGACGTAGAAGCCGTCCTCGAGGCCAGAGTGGCGGGCACGGTTGCCGCCGGTCAGCACGCGGGCGCCTTCACCCCTGCCGATGTCGATATAGGAGAGAATCTTCTCGAGCTGGTCGGAGGAAGCCTGCGCGCCGATCATCGTGTTCGGATCGAGCGGATTGCCCATCACGATCTTCTTCACGCGCTCGATGGCGCGCTCCATGAAGGCGTCGTAGATGCTCTCCTGCACGAGGGCGCGCGAGGGGCAGGTGCAGACCTCGCCCTGGTTGAGGGCGAACATCGTGAAGCCCTCGAGCGCCTTGTCAAAGAACTCGTCATCCTCGTTGAACACGTCGGCGAAGAAGACGTTCGGCGACTTGCCGCCGAGCTCCAGCGTCACCGGGATGATGTTCTCGGAGGCGTACTGCATGATGAGACGGCCGGTGGTCGTCTCGCCGGTGAAGGCGATCTTGGCGATGCGCGGGTTCTGGGCCAGCGGCTTGCCGGCCTCGACGCCGAAGCCGTTGACGATGTTGAGCACGCCCGGCGGCAGCAGGTCGCCGATGAGCTCGGCCAGCACCATCACGGAAAACGGCGTCTGCTCGGCGGGCTTCAGCACGACGCAGTTGCCGGCGGCGAGGGCCGGAGCGAGCTTCCACACCGCCATGAGGATCGGGAAGTTCCACGGGATGATCTGGCCGACGACGCCGAGCGGCTCGTGGAAGTGATAGGCGACGGTCGTCTCGTCGATCTCGGAGAGCGCGCCTTCCTGAGCGCGGATGCAGCTCGCGAAGTAGCGGAAGTGGTCGACGGCCAGCGGCAGGTCGGCGGCCATGGTCTCGCGGATCGGCTTGCCGTTGTCGATGGTCTCGACGGTGGCGAGCGCGGGGAGGTTGGCCTCCATGCGGTCGGCGATCTTGAAGAGGACGGCGGCGCGCTGGGCCGGAGCGGTCTTGCCCCAGGCATCGGCGGCGGCGTGGGCGGCGTCGAGAGCTTTCTCGATGTCCTCGGCGGTGGAGCGAGCGATCTCGCAGACCACCTCACCGGAGATCGGCGTGCGGTTCTCGAAGTACTGGCCCTTCGTCGGCGGCACCCACTGGCCACCGATGAAGTTGTCGTAGCGGTTGCGGATTTTCAGCGTGGAGCCGACGCGCGCGAGCGCGGCTGACGGCGTTTCAGGCTTTACGATCAACTGCATGTAATCCTCCCGGGGATCGAGCGGTGAAACTCTTTATTTGTGCGTGGGGCAAGTTACCCCAGTCATATGGCAACCCAAAGGTACCGGCGCATTGGAAATTAGTGCATAAGCGCCGCGCGCCAGATTTGATTTGCATCATAACAACGGCCGTCTGGCCCTCAAAGCGGCAGCCCTCAAAGCTTACATCGCTTCCATGACACGCAAAGTCTCAGGCCCTGAAATCGAACGGATTGTGCGTCTCCTCGGCCGTCTGCCGGGGCTCGGCCCGCGCTCCGCGCGCAAGGCGGCGCTCGCTCTCATCAAGCGCCGCAACGATCTGCTGGTGCCGCTCGCCGATGCGCTGGCCGAGGCGGTGGAAAAGATCGTCGAATGCCCCGATTGCGGCAATCTCGATACCCTGGCGCCGTGCAGCCTCTGCCAGGATCCGCGCCGCGACCGCTCGCTCATCGTGGTCGTCGAGGAGATCGGCGATCTCTGGGCGCTGGAGCGCGCCGGGGTCGTCAACGGGCTCTATCATGTGCTCGGAGGGCACCTTTCTCCCCTCGACGGCATCGGTCCCGACCGGCTGAACATCGCACGGCTGATCGAGCGCGCGGGAACGGGCGAAGCGCAGGAGATCGTGCTGGCGCTCAATGCCACCGTCGAAGGCCAATCGACCGCGCACTATCTCACCGAGCAGCTCGCTCCGAGCGGTATCGTCGTCTCGCGGCTCGCGCAGGGTGTGCCCGTCGGCGGTGAGCTCGACTATCTCGACGAAGGCACGCTCGCCGCGGCGATCAAATCGCGCCGCCGCATGTAGCGCCCCCGGTGTCGCCGTCGTGCATCCGGCAGACGAAAAACACGGTGATATCCCCAGGTGCGACGGGTTTGCTGCACTGCAACCGGGCCTCATCTGCTAGTCTTTCTCAATTCAGGAGCCGCCGGGCGGCCATAATTCCTGCTCGCCGGGACGGGCATCTAGGGGCACGATGAGGGAAGAGGGTTCGCATCATCCGGCTTCGGCCGAATGGCGGGCGCGGTTGCTTGAGCTTCCGCGGCTCAGCAAACGCCTGATTCTCATCGGTTTCGATTTCGTGCTGCTGGCGCTGGCGCTGTGGATCGCCATTTCCATCCGCTACAACACGCCTTTCTTGCCATCCGACTGGTTCATGGCCCTGGTGCTGATCGCGGGGCCCGCGATCACGACGGTTACGTTCGCGGTCTCGGGCCTCTATCGCTTCGTCACGCGCTATCTCGGGTATCGCGGGCATACGCGCATCATCGGCTGCATATGGCTGTCGGTGCTGGTCTGGTCGCTCGTGGTGCTGATGTCCGGTCAGCTCGGCATTCCGCGCTCCGTGGTGCTCGGCTACGGCATTCTCGCCACGCTGCTCATCGCCGGCAGCCGCGAGGTGGCGGGCATGATGCTGGAAAGCGCTGGCATCCGGCTGGCGGAGCTGCCAGCCAGCGTGGAGCGTACGCCCATCATCATCTTCGGCGCGGGCCAGCTCGGCGTGCAGCTTCTCGATGCGCTGCGCCGGGGCAACAGCCGCCAGGCGGTGGCGTTCGTCGATACCGAGCCCTCGCTCTGGCGCCAGTACATCGCCGGCATCAAGGTGCACCATCCCGACAAGCTGCCGCAGCTCATCGAGCGCCATCAGGCGAAGGAAGTGCTGGTGGCGCTGCCGGACGACCGGCGCCGCGAGCGCCGCCGCATCCTGAAGGACCTGCAGCATCAGCCGGTCGACGTGCTGATCCTGCCGGCTGTGGAAGACATCACATCGGGGCGCGTGAACGTCACCGATCTGCGCCCCGTGGAGGTCAACGATCTTCTGGGCCGCGACAAGGTTCCGCCCAACGCCGATCTGCTCGTGCGCAAGACGCGGGGCAAGTCGATCCTCGTTACCGGTGCGGGCGGCTCGATCGGATCGGAGCTGGTGCGCCAGCTCATGAAGAATGCGCCGCGCAGGATCGTGCTGTTCGATATATCGGAGGCGGCGCTCTATCAGATCGAGGACGAGGTTGCCGAAGCGGTGAAGGCGATGCGTCCCAACGTGCCGCGGCCGGAGATCGTCGGCGTGCTGGGATCGGTGCTCGATGCGGTGCAGGTGCGCGAGATGCTCGCGCGCTACGGCATCGAGGTGATCTATCACGCGGCGGCCTACAAGCACGTGCCGATCGTGGAGCAGAACCCGATCTACGGTCTGAGCAACAATACGTTCGGCACGTCGGTTCTGGTCGAAGCTGCGAAGGCCGCCCGCGTCGAGCTGTTCGTGCTCATCTCCACGGACAAGGCCGTGCGTCCCACCAACGTGATGGGGGCCAGCAAACGGCTGGCGGAAATGGTGCTGCAGGGCGCGGCCGCGAGCGGCGGGTCGACGATTTTCACGATGGTCCGCTTCGGCAACGTGCTCGACAGCTCGGGGTCAGTGGTCAAGAAATTCCGCCGGCAGATCCGCGCGGGCGGGCCCGTTACGGTCACGCACCCGGAGATCATCCGCTATTTCATGTCCATCCCGGAGGCGGCGGAGCTCGTCATTCAGGCCGGCGCCATGGCCAAGGGCGGCGAAGTGTTCGTGCTCGACATGGGCGAGCCCGTGCGCATCGACGATCTGGCGCGGCTGATGGTGCGGCTGTCGGGTTTCGACGTCAGGAGCGCGGACAATCCGGATGGCGACATCGCCATCGCCTACACGGGGCTGCGCTCGGGGGAGAAGCTCTACGAGGAGCTTCTCATCGGCGCCAACACCAAGGCCACTGAACATCCGCGGATATGGCGTTCGGACGAGCCTTTCCTGCCGTACGAGGAGCTGCAGCGGGAGCTGGACATTCTCAAAGCGGCAATGAACGGGCGCGACATCGACGCCATGAAGGCAGTGCTGCTCCGTAACGTGGAAGGCTTCGTCACGGACAATACGCTGCCACAGGGCGAGGAGGCAGCGCAGGATGCCGCCTGGATACCGGCGACGCGGACGCTGCACTGACATGACGATGCCTGCCACCACTGCACCGGAGCGGGCGGTGCAACGGATTGCTTTCGTTTGCCCCGGCGGCACGGCGCTGCGCCATTTGCGCGAGATGCTGGTGGGCGAGCTGATGTCGCAAGGCCGACAGGTGCTCGTCGTCGCCCCCTCGGTCAGCAGCGCGAACGCCCATGCGCTGAGCGTCATGGGGGCGGATCATGCGAGCTATGCGCCGGAGACGGGCAGCAGTCTCAAGCTGTTTGCCGATTGGAAAGCCATCGGCGCGGTGCGCCATGCGCTCGCCGCGTGGTCGCCGGACGCGGTCGTCGCCTATGGCGGCCAGACGATGGTGTATGGCGCGCTTGCAGCGAAGGGCGCGGGCGTTGCGCGCACCGTCGTCGTCGCCGATGGCCTGCCCGAGCACCGGTTCTCGGGTCCACTCGCGCCGGACGAGATGCCCGCCTGGCGCTATGGACAGGCGCTGCGCGCGGCCGACGCTGCGATCTTTCACAACGGCGACGACCTGGCGCTGCTCAAGAAGCTCGGCGTCGTGCCCGCCGCGCTTGCGGTCTCCATCACGCCGGGGATCGGCGTCGATCTCGAACGGCTGACGCTGCAGCCGCTGCCGGCGCTGGGCCAAGGGCTCGTGTTCCTGATGATCGCCGGATTGGACAGGCGTCGCGGCGTGCTGGACTACTGCGCAGCGGCGCGGGCGCTGCGCCGGCGCGCGCCGTCGTCGCGCTTTCTGCTGGCGGTGCTGCCGGACGCGGGCGCGCACGGTGTCGATCAGGCCGAGCTGGCGAACTGTCCCGATATCGAGTTCGTCGGCGTCGCCGAGGATCACACGGAGCTGCTGCACGAGGCGCACGTGTTCGTCTATCCCTCGAGCGCGGAGGGCATGCCGTATCCGGTGCTGCAGGCGATGGCGGCGGGGCGGCCGATCTTGACGACGGACGTGCCCGGCTGCCGCGATACGGTCGACGAGCGCGTCAACGGATGCCTCGTGCCGCCGCGCGAGGTCGAGGCGCTGGCGGAGGCCATGGAGAGCTATCTGCGGCGGCCGGATCTCATTCCCGCCATGGCGCGGGCGAGCCGGGCGAAGGTCGAGCGGTTCGCCAGCGCGGCGTCGGTGAAGCGCACGATGCTCGACGCGCTGGCCATCGGTTGAGGGGAATGGACCGCGCGGCTCAGGCTGGCCGGACGTTGCTTCCGTAAACATCGTAGCTGAGGCGCGGCTGGCGGAAGGAGGCTGCGCAATCGACGAGCATTCCGGAGCGGATCGCCTGGCGCCCGATGAGCATGCGGTAGGTCATGTGCTCGCGATTGGCGAGCGTCACCTCGATCGGCCAGCGGCGGCCTGCGATGCAGAGCGTCGTGCGTATGACATAGCGCAACTCACGCACGCCATTGGAGCTGATCACCTCGCGCCGGTCGAGGACGTCGGCGGTGGCGGGCACCTCCAGATCGTTCGCCCGGGGGCTGGGGCGCACCGCAAAGCGCACGCGCGGGCGCTTCGCCGTGCCGAAAGGCTCGATGAAGTGCGTGTCGAGCGCGGATGTCTTGGCGCCGGTGTCGATTTTCGCCTTCAGCGCGGGCAAGCCGAGGTCGGGCAGGGAAATCCATTCCTGCCAGCCGAGGATCAGGCGCGATGCGTTCGACAGCATAGGTGCCTCCGGTAAAACTCCGGCGGGTGAACTATTGTTACCGATTATTGCATCCTTGCCCAGGGCCGAGCGTGCAATTGCTTGGCGGGCGCCGCGCCAGTCTCAAATCCGCTCATTTCGCTGGCGTTGATCGCCGCGGCTGGCAGCTTGGTGGCGCGTGTGCGTAGATTTATGGTCGATGTGGGCGCCCGAGGGAGAAAAACAATGGGCAAGAAGCTGATGATTTTCACGTTCTCGGCGCTGTTGGCGGGGGCAAGCATGCCGGCCGTCCATGCTGCCGAGCCGCCCGCAAACGACCCTGCCGCCGCAGGCCAGCAAAGTCCCGACCCGGAGACTGCCGAACCGGGTGCGGTCGACGATGCGCCCTATCCGCCGGACGGCGTCACCGATCCGGACGTCGTGTACCCGACGGACGGAACCGAGGGGACCGACCAGGGCGAGTTCGGTGCGGAGCCGCCGAAGCCCGAGGGTGGCGGCAACGATGCGCCGGACTGAGCCGGCGCCGACGGCAAGCCTCTGCAACCGTCGCTTCGAGGCGGGAAATGCTCCGCGGTCATCGCGTCGCGATTGACCGCCAAAGCGGACTTTCCTATTTCAGAGCTATGGCCAAGCTGCCCATCGTCATTCTTCCTGATCCGATCCTGCGCAAGCTCTCGACGCCCATCGAGCAGGTGGACGATGGGGTGCGCCAGCTCGCCGACGACATGCTGGAGACGATGTATGCGGCTCCCGGCGTCGGCCTTGCCGCGGTGCAGGTGGGCGTGCCCCGCCGCCTGGTGGTGATCGACGTTGCCGACGCCGAGGACGGCGAGAAGCCGAACCCGCTGGTGCTGATCAATCCGAAGATCGTCGATCTCGGCTCGCAAACGCGGCTGCACGAGGAAGGCTGCCTTTCGATTCCAGATTTCAGGGTCGATATCGAGCGCCCCGCCACGCTGACGCTGGAATACATCGACCGCGCGGGCGAAGCGCGCGTGCTGCATGCGGACGGCCTGCTGGCGACGGCCATCCAGCACGAGGTCGATCATCTCGACGGCAAGCTCATCATCGATTTCCTTTCCTCGCTGAGACGCGACATGGTGGTGCGCAGATTCAAGAAGCAGGCGCGGGCCACCGGCTAGCGCGCTGCATTCCATTTCCTCCAGCCAGCCAGCCATCGATCACATGTCATTGCGCATCGTCTTCATGGGCACGCCCGATTTCGCCGTGCCGACGCTCGCCGAGATCGTCGGCGCAGGCCACGACGTGGTCGCGGTTTATTCGCAGCCGCCGCGTGCCGCCGGCCGCGGCATGGCCGCGCGAAAATCGCCGGTTCACACGTTCGCGGAAACCGCCGACATTCCAGTGTTTACGCCCGCGACCTTCAAGGACGCTGCCGAACAGGCGGCCTTCGCGGCGCATGGCGCCGATGCGGCCGTCGTCGTTGCATACGGGCTGCTGCTGCCCAACGGCGTGCTCGAAGCCCCGCGCCTTGGATGCTTCAACCTGCACGCTTCGGCCCTGCCACGCTGGCGCGGCGCGGCGCCGATCCAGCGTGCCATCATGGCGGGCGATGCAGAGACGGGCGTGATGGTGATGCGCATGGAGCAGGGGCTCGATACGGGCCCCGTTTGCCTCGGGGAGCACGTTGCCATTGGCGGGGATGAAACCGCGGGCGAGCTGCACGACGTGCTCGCAGCGCGGGGCGCCTCGCTCATGGTGCGTGCGCTCTCGGCGCTGGAGCGCGGCTCGCTCGATTGCCAGCCGCAGCCCGAAGACGGGGTTACCTACGCGCGCAAGATCGAAAAGGCCGAGGCACGCATCGACTTCAGCCGGCCGGCGCACGACGTGCACAATCTGATCCGGGGGTTGTCGCCCTTTCCCGGCGCCTGGTTCGAGGTCGGGCCTGAAGGCAAGCGCGAGCGCTTCAAGGTGCTGCGCGCGCGCCTCGCCGACGGGACGGGCACGCCGGGCGAGGTGCTGGATGACGCCCTGACGGTCGCCTGCGGGACCGGCGCGGTGCGTCTCGTCGAGCTGCAGCGGGCGGGTAAGCGGCCGATGCCCGCCGCCGAGGTTCTGCGTGGCTTTGCCATCCCGCCGGGAACGCGGCTCTGAACATCCCCAAATCCATGGGCTGCGCTGCGAGAGCCCATCCGCCGCAACCATAGCTCAAAGCCAATGGTTGACGGTTCGTAAACGCGCGTTACGTTTCGACGCGTGTTTTCGGGATGTTGCAGGAGTTGGATAATGCGTTTCCTAGGGGCGTTCGTGTTGGTCGCCGTCACCGCGCCGGCCGTTTTTGCGCAGCAGGCGCATACGACGCGCATCGAGACGCGCCCCTATTACGGCGCCGTGGTTACCATCGAGCACGGCGTGCGCGTCTATCGCCCCGTACCGCCGACCACGCATCTCATCGTCAATCCCGACGGCGCGACGCCGCTGACGATAAATGTCGGGGATGGCGCCTCGATGCAGCGCAATGGCGAGCCCACCGAGGGCGCCGACCGCTGAGCGGTGGCGCCGGTCGCCATTCAATCCTCAAGGCCGAGCTTCCTGCGGGACAGGCGACGCGTAGAGGCCCTGCGCCGCTTCTCGCCGTGAAACTCTGATCCGAGAAGCGGTTTTCCCTCGTCCGATAGCGTAGTTGCCCGTCGTGCTTCTGATCGGAAAACCGGTTTCCACTTTTCCGGAAGCACTTTAGGGATAGGCGCGAGCGTAGAAGCTCTTTCCGTCCGTCCATGGCCCCGCTCCCATGCCCCGCTATCGCATCACCATCGAATACGACGGCACGCCCTTCCTCGGCTGGCAGCGGCAGGCGGACGGGCCGTCTGTGCAGGGTGCGCTCGAGGAGGCGTTGCAGCGCTTCACCGGGGAAACGTCAGGCGTGCGCGGCGCAGGGCGTACCGATTCGGGGGTCCATGCGCTGGGGCAGGTTGCGCACTTCGACCTCGCCAAGGATTGGGATCCGTTCCGGGTGCGCGAGGCGATGAACTTTCATCTGCGTCCGGCACCGGTATCCGTCATCGACTGTGCGCTGGCGCCGGAGAGCTTCGATGCGCGCTACAGCGCCATGGCGCGACACTACCGCTATCGGATTTTGGCGCGCCGCGCGCCGCCGGCGCTGGACCGCAACCGCGTGTGGTGGCTGCCGCTGGCGCTCGATGCGGACGCGATGCATCGCGCCGCGCAGGCGCTGGTCGGCAAGCACGACTTCACGACGTTCCGCGCCTCGCAATGCCAGGCGAACTCTCCCATCAAGACACTCGATCGGCTGGATGTCTCCCGCTATGGCGACGAGATCGTGATCGAGGCTTCCGCGCGCTCGTTCCTGCACAACCAGGTGCGCTCGATGGTCGGCAGCCTGAAGCTCGTCGGTGAGGGGAAGTGGCGCGCGCGCGACCTTGAGGCAGCGCTCGCGGCCCGCGACCGCGCCGCGTGCGGGCCGGTTGCCGCCGCGAGCGGGCTCTATCTCGCCCGCGTCGACTATGGGCACCCCGCCGGACCTGCCGACGAAGATGCGGCCGGCGGGAAGTGACGGCGGATAGCTATCGGCGGAAGGCGCTACAGAACGGGGCGCCTTCCGTAGCCGCTCACTCGATGATCGAGAGGAATTCCTGGCGCGTCACCGCATTGTCGCGGAAGCAGCCGAGCATGCGCGAGGTCACGAGGTCGGTGCCCGGCTTCATGATGCCGCGCGCGGTCATGCAGTGGTGCTCGGCCTTCAACACCACGCCGACGCCCTGGGGCTGCAGCACGGTGTCGATCGCGTTGGCGATCTGCGCCGTCATCTTCTCCTGGATCTGGAGGCGCTTGGCGTAGACCTCGACGACGCGGGCGAGCTTGGAAATGCCCACGACGCGCCCGTTCGGAATGTAAGCCACCCACGCGCGGCCGATGATGGGCGCCATGTGATGCTCGCAGTGGCTTTCAAAGCGGATGCCGCGCAGCACGATCATCTCGTCGTAGCCTTCGGTTTCCTCGAAGGTCTTCGACAGAATCGTTTCCGGGTCCTCGTTGTAGCCGCGGAAATATTCCTCGAACGCTTTCGCCATGCGCTTCGGCGTTTCCATCAGGCCGTCGCGGTCGGGGTTTTCGCCGGTCCAGCGGATGATGGTGCGGAAGGCCGCTTCGACTTCGGAGCGACTGGGGCGGTCGGATTGATCCATGGATGCGGCTTCTTGCTTTTTCTGCAATTTTTGTCTCTCGACGCTGGCGGGTGTTATGCGGGCGCGGGCCGCGCTAGGCAAGCCGCACCGGCGCGGCAGCATAGCGCAATCGTTCTGTGAAAGTGCCGGGCTTTCGGCGGGCCGCTCGAATATGGGGGCTGAAGCCACCGCGCCCAAGGCGTAGCGGACCGGTGCGACGCATCGGTTGCGATTTCGGCCCGATCTTCCGGGTGCCGTGCGGATCAGCAACTCTTCTGCCCGCGCCGCGCCGCGCCGCGCCTACGGCCCTTCCTTCTCCTTTCCGATCTCCCCGCTCACCCGGCAGCGGTCCGGTTCCCGGGCTGGGCGCGCGCGCCTCCCCTCGGCGTCGTCAGGCTCGTGGGGGGCGGCCGTCAGCGCCGTCACGGCCGGGACGCGGCGCCCCGTGTCGTGCGGGCACGCCAGAAGATGCGCGCGCGCATCCGCGTTCTCGGTGATTTGAACGACGTCCATAATACCCTATAAAACAAAGAGAAATGACGGATGTAACTCGTTTCAATTGTCAACGCTCAGCGAGCGGAACTTTAGTGGTTGGAGAATAGGATTTTTCCATCGGACGGAGGCACGTTCGGGGCGCTTGGAAGACAGGCGTTCGTCAGTGGGTACAATTCTTTTGTGGAGTTGAAACGTCATGTCTACCTCTCGGATTATTGCTGTTCTCGCCGCCTCGGCCATGGCCGGCCTCTTCGCGACCTCGGCGACGGCCGAGTCCATTCCCCAGCAGGAAATCGACCAGTTCAGCGGCTCCTCTCGCCCGGATGTCGACGCCGGCGCATCGCGCGGCTCGGACGAGTCCATCGTGAAGCAGGAGCAGAACCAGTTCGGCAACGAGCCCGCCCGCGATCTCGGCGGGGATCGCCAGGCCGGCGGCGGCGAAGACCTCCCGGCGATGGAGCAGGATGGCGTCCCGGGCGGCGATCGCTAATCGATCATCGCTCGTTTCTAGAGCACGATCGCTTTTCTTCGAATCGCGATGCGGCTCTAGCCTTTGATGGACCGATGATTCACGCTTCGGACCGGTAGGGTCCGAAGCGATCATGGTCAGAGCTCGGATGGCCGCGTGGCAGTGCTGCGCGGCCGTTTCGCTAGGCGGGCATCCGAAGTTGCGATCGCTTTCATGGTCTGGGTGCGACCCGGCTCGCGATACGGTGGAACTGGGGGGACCTGCACGGTGGCCCGCCTGGCCGTTGGGGCTTCGGGCCGGACCTGTCCCGGGGGCCGGCTCATGCGGCTTTTGCACATCGATCCGCTGCTGTTGCGGGCTTTCGGCGCTTTGGAGAGCCGGCTGGGTCGAAAAGCTGCGAATTGCGCCTTGCCAGGGGGCGTTGCGCCCATTACACCGGCAGCGCTCTGCGTGATCCCGCTCCGGCGGGCCCAGGGCCACCCAAGCGCTGCGGTAGCTCAGTGGTAGAGCACTCCCTTGGTAAGGGAGAGGTCGAGAGTTCAATCCTCTCTCGCAGCACCATAAATTTCCGAAATAAAATCATGGCTTACGGGTCGCGGCCTAGCGGCGCGGGTCGCCTAACGGCACGCGGCTGCGGGTGACGCCGTGATGGCATGGCGCGCGTATGGCTTCGGCCATGAACTCGCGCGGGATGTCGTCGTCTTTGTAGCCCAGTGTTTAGGCTCGACGGGATTGCGGGTGCGCCGCTCTGAAGCCGGTTGGGGAGCGGTCAAAGCTCTGCGTTGGCCTATGACGGGGATCTCACCTGCCACTTGGTCACTCACGCGGCCCAACTCCCTAACCCTGGCTACTTTCTCGATTTGAGCAGGGGAGAGTTCCTTAGAAACGCAAGCCATGGCTGGTTGGCACGTGAATCCATTGACGGAGACACTGCCGACGTCTCGTCCCAATTCAGATTGCGAGACTTCCAGTATTGGGCCGCCCGTTCCCGCCGTTGCGATCTCGTCATATTCTTCACGCGGTAGCGCCACGTCGCCTGCGCCAGCTTCCGTTCGGCCCAGGACATGTCTTGCGGTGAGAGGTCGTCCGTCGATGTCGTGGGAGGGGCCTCGTGCTGCATTGGACTGTGCTCCGGGAGAATAGTCGTCAGCAAACGAACGCTGCGGCTTAGCATCATACAATTCCGCGCTTCGGCTTTCCATGGAAACCGCTGGTTTTGCGGCTATTTTCGGCGCTAACCCAAGCGCGCCGCACGCCGACGCGCCAGCCGTCTCGGGAAGCGCGAGCTCCTCAGCGTCAGGACAATTGTCTTCATCGATCTCGTCAGGGCCGATCACCTACTTTCCCGGATGACGCGAATGTGAAAGGGCGTCGGGACACTCTTTTACCCGCTCCGCTACACGGTTTTTCTCGTTTTCGGGAATAGTGTGCAATCCGATGGGGTGATCGTTGCTAGTGCGCGCGGGAATGCCTCCACTGGCATGAATGCCTGGTCATTCGTACCGTTGGGATGCCACGCTTTGCGGTCGGGCGCCGAGACAACCATTCCTTCGTTTTGGGTTTTCCCGGCGCCTGGCCGCATCTTTTTTTGCCTCACCGACATCGCAAAACGCGCAATTTCCGGGCTCAAGAAGCAGCGTTAACGGCCGGTTTCAAGAAATTGTGATGAGGAAAAGATTGCCGGAGACGGCGGGAACTCATCCCCTATCTTCGGGCAAATCCGGCACCTAATGTCAAATCGCCGCGCTGCCTATGCGCGATGGATCTGACCGGGCTGAATTCCTGCCCGTGAAATTCCTCGCGCATGTCAAAGCCGCTGCCATTCGGCATGCGGCTCGGGGTGGAGCCGCAGGACAATTTCGAATGATGCAACGGGGCCTCACGGTCTCCGAGCGGTCGGACTCGTTCTCGCGACAGGCTTCTCAAGCAGCGCGCAAGAGCGTGGATACGGAGGAAGCGCAATGCAAATGACGAGAAAAGGGGCCATCCGCCTAGTCGGCGGGGTCATGGCTGCCTTGATCGGCCTTGCCGCACCCGGCATGGCAAACGACGAGATCGAGAAACGGGCAAAAGATCCCAATCAATGGGGCGCACCGGGCCGCGACAACAAGCTGACGCGGCATAGCCCGCTGAAGGACATCAACACCGGCAACGTCGGCAAGCTGCAGATGGCATGGTCGCAGTCGACCGGTGCGCTGCGCGGTCACGAAGGCCAGCCGCTGGTGATCGAAGACGTCGGCGGCAAGCCGATGATGTTCTTCATCTCCGGCTGTCCCAACATGGCCCAGTGCAACATCGCGCAGGGGCTCGACCTTACGGATCCGGACAATCCCAAGCAGGTCTGGAACTATGTGAAGAAGGATGACCGCGACGAGTCGGCTGTGCCGCGCGCCTGCTGCGACACCGTCAACCGCGGTGCTTCCTATGCCGACGGCAAGCTCGTTTACGGCACGCTCGACGGTTATCTGATCGCTCTCGACGCGCAGACGGGCAAAGAGGTCTGGGTCGTCAAGCACGCCTGGCCGGAAAAGGGTGAGACCATCACCTCTGCTCCGGTCATCGCCGAGAACCTCGTCATCATCGGTTTCGGTGGCGATGAATTCGCAGCGCGCGGCCGCGTGACCGCCTACAACCTCGCCGACGGCAAGATGGTGTGGAACTGCCACTCCACCGGCTCCGACAAGGACGTGTGCCTGACGAAGGACACGAACAAGGCCAACCCGCACTACGGCACGGGTGATCAGGACCTCGGCATCAAGACGTTCCCCGGCGAAGACTGGAAGATCGGCGGCGGCGCGGCTTGGGGCTGGTACAGCTACGATCCCGAGCTGAAGCTCGTCTACTACTCGACCGGCAACCCCGGTCTGTGGAGCCCGAGCTATCGCTGCCCCGGCAAGACGCACGAAGAGTGCAACGACGGCAGCCACGACAACAAGTGGTCGATGACCATTTTCGCCCGCAAGGTCGATACCGGCGAGGCCGTCTGGGCCTACCAGATGACACCGTTCGACCAGTGGGACTATGACGGCGTCAACGAGAACATCCTCGTCGACATGAAAGTGGACGGCAAGGACCGCAAGGCACTCGTTCACTTTGATCGTAACGGCTTTGCCTACGTCCTCGACCGTGCTGACGGCACGCTGCTGCGCGCCAACAAGTACGTGACGACGGACTGGGCGGAGAAGGTCGACCTGAAGACCGGCCGTCCGATCAAGGTGCGCGAGAACTCGCCGCTCGAACTCGGCCGCAACGTCACCACCTGTCCGTCCGCGATGGGCGGCAAGGACCAGCAGCCGTGCTCGGTCGATCCGGCAGATCCGAGCAAGTTCTACTGCCCCACCAACAACTGGTGCATGGAGCTCGAGCCGCAGGAGCGCACGCACACGCAGCAGGGCACGGTCTACGTGTTCGCCAACGTGTACATGTTCCCCGAGAAGCCTGGCACGACGGGCAAGATCAAGAAGTTCGACGTGCTGACGGGCGAGACGGCTTGGGAAATCCCCGATCCGTATCCGAACTGGGGTGGCACCATGGTCACCGACGGCGGCCTGATGTTCTACGGCTCGCTCGGTGGTGACTTCCGCGCCGTCGATCGCAAGTCGGGCAAGGTGCTTTGGCACCGCAAGCTCGCCTCGGGCATCATCGGAAACCCCATCACCTACAAGGTGGCGGGCAAGCAGTACGTCTCCATTCTCTCCGGTATCGGCGGATGGATCGGCGTGCCCGTGACGGCCGGTCTCGATCTCAACGACAAGTTCGGTGCGATCGGTGCCACCGCGATGACCAAGGCCGCCAACCTCGACAAGATCCCGCAGGCTGGCACGCTATTCACCTTCCGCGTCTACGACTGACGGAGTGTGAACCAGCGGCGGCGCCCGGTCTCTCAGGCTCCGGGCGCCGCTGTCACCTCGAGAAATTCGTCCTGCGCGCCTCGGTGCGCAGGACGATGCAACAAGAGTCGAGTGCGCGAGAGATCGATACGTTGAAACTCAGCCTAACCTCCCTGCTGCTCGGTGTCGTTCTGCTTACGGGGGCTGCTGTTTCCGCGCACGCCGCGCGGGACATGCAGAAGACCTTCGACGAGCTCACGTCCGCGGAGAAAACCGCGGCCAAGCGCGCCGCAAAGAAGATGTTCGCGGAGAAGTCGCTCGACCGGCTCGTCGTGTGCGCAGACCCCGGCAACATGCCGCTGTCGGACATCAATCAGGCCGGCTACCAGAACAAGATCGCCGAGGTGCTCGCGGGGAAGCTCGGCGCGCGGCTCGAATATTTCTGGCGCCCGTACCTCGAGCGCGGCCTCACGCGCGAGACGTTCGACACCAACATGTGCGACGTGCTGCTCGACCTGCCCGCGGTCTACGAGCCGGCGCTGACGACCATTCCGATTTACCGCTCGACCTACGTGCTCGCCTATCGCAGCGACCGCGGTCTCGCGTTCAAGGATTTCGACGATCCGGCGCTCAAGGGCCTGAGGATCGGCGTGTTTCAAACCTCGGCCATCCGTCAGGTGATGACCAAGAAGGGGCTGGCGCCGTATCTCAAGCTCAAGACGCTGAGCCATAACGCCGACCTCCATCCCGAGAACCAGCCGTGGCGGCAGGTGCAGGAAGTGCTCGATGGGACGCTGGACGTGGCGGGCGTCTGGGGGCCGTTCGCCGGCTGGCTGAAGACGATGAAGGGCGAGCCGATCACGGTGCAGCCGGTCAACCTGTGGGAAGACCTCGTGCCGATGGAGTACGAGCTTGCCGCAGGCGTGCGCAAGACGGATGCGCGGCTAAAATATCTGCTCGACTATGCGCTGGAGGACTCGAAGGACGAGATCCAGAAGATCCTCACCGATTTCGGCGTTCCGCTGGTCGAATGCAGCACCTGCCTGGTACAGGGCGATCTGCCGGCCCACGGCGCCTATATCAAGCCGGCAACGACGGCGTACCCTTCGAAGCCGGAAGCGGCGACACCCGATCAGGTGGTGACGGAGGAGCGCCTCGAGACGTGGCTCAAGGAGGGCGCGGATCTCACGCAGGAATTGTCCAACGCGGTGCTTGCGGGCGATGAGAAGCGCATACGGCTTCTGGTCGCGCGCGGTGCAGACATCAACGCGCGGGATTCCCAGGGCTATGCGCCGGTGCACACCGCTGCACGCAAGCGCCATCCCGAGCTCATCGTGCTTTTCGCCGGCCTCAACGCCGATCTCAACGCGCTCGATAAGGATGGTATGACGCCGCTGCAACATGCGGTGATGCGCAATTCCGTTCCCACCGTGAAGATGCTGCTGGAGAAGGGCGCGGACATCGAGAAGAGCAACTCGGAGGGTTATTCTCCACTTGCGCTCGCGATCGCCGAGGCGAAGTACGAGGTGGCGAAGGTGCTGCTCGAGGCGGGCGCGCATATCGATACGACGGCGGGGCCGGACCAGCTCACGCCGCTGATGATCGCATCGAGCCAGGTTTCGCCGGGCGAGGGGGCCATCTTCCTGCCGGGGAGCACGCGGCCCATAGATCTGGCGCGCGATCTCATCCAGCGCGGCGCCAACGTCAATGCGCAGTCGAAGTCGGGCGTTACGGCGCTCATGATCGCTGCGGCGCGCAATGTTGCGCCGATGATCGGCCTGTTGATGCAAGCCGGTGCCAAGCCGGACCTCATGTCGGCGCAGGGCAAAACGGCTGCGGACATCGCGGAGCAGAACGGCGCGGAGGCGGCGGCGAAGGCGCTGAAGCTGATTGGCAAGGTTTCCGATGGAGATGCCCACTAGTGCCGGGGTTGCGCACAGTGCTGGCGGTTTCTGCGATGCTGGCGGCGGCCACGGTGGCCGGTGCCGCACCGAAGGAGCTTTCCGAGGAGGAGGTGACGGCGGCGCTCATGGCGCACATCGCCGCGCACACGCGCGATGGTGTTTTCGCGTTCGTCGATCCGCTGACCGGAGAGCATCTGACGCTCGTGCTCGACAATGTGCGCGTCGTCCGGGGCCTGCCGGGCTACGGCTGGTTTCCGAACGTCAACTTCCATGATGCGAAGACGCCCGCCAGGAAATACGCACTCGATTTCTGGCTGCTGCCCGATGACGGCGGCGCCGCGCCGAAGCTGATCGATGCGCGCATCCACAAGGCGCCGCAGAAAGACGGCGATGGATGGATGAGCATCACGCGCCGGCCGATGGCATGGTGGTGGCTGCCGACCATCGAGCGGGCCAGCGCGGTCGCGGGGAAGCCCGCTTGGCGCGTGCTGGGCGACATCCACATGCACATCGCCAAAACGCGCAACGGGGAGGCGGTGGCGCTTGCCGATGAAACCGGCGCCGAGCGTTCGCTGCAGCTGATCGATGTCGAGCAGCCGGTTGGGCGGTCGAAGGCCGATGGCCGGTACTTTGCCTGCGCGCTGTTACGCGAACCCAAAACCGAGCCGGCGGCTTTTTATTCGGCCGCATACTGGCTCGATGACAAAACGAAACAGATTACCGCCGGAAAAGCCGCGCGAGTGGAAATGGCAAATACCGGCGATCGAAAAGCGGCGTCAGAACCGCGTTGTAACGTCGACGGCGTCAATTTCGACATCGTCGACTAAAACCTGGGGAAATAGGAATAGGGAATGCCCATGCAAAAGGTGTTTCGCAAGGTGGCCGCCGTCATCGCACTCGGCGCTGTCTTTGCTTACGTCAATCCGCTACCTGCCGCCGATAGCGCGGCACCGCCGGCGGCGGACGGGGCAGCGCCTCAGCCGCTGTCCATGGACGAGCTCAAAAAGAGCATGAAGCCGCTCGAGCGCGTCGAAATGGCGGCGAAGGGGACGCTGAAGAACCCCTACACCGACAATGCCGAGGCCATCGAGCAGGGCAAGAAGCTCTACTTCAACAAGAGCTGCAACGGTTGCCACGGCGGTGGTGGCGGTGGCGGCATGTGCCCGCCGCTGACCAACTCGGTGTGGGTCTACGGCAGCGACGACGACACGCTGTTCCGCCTGATCTCGATGGGCAGCGACGACCTCAAGAAGCACGGATACAGCCGCAAAGGCACCGAGGGCGTCGTCGGGCCCATGCCTCCGTTCGGCACGCTGATCGATAGCGACCAGGACCTGTGGAAGATCATCGCCTGGATCCGCACGGTCTACTCCGGTCCGCCCGCAAAGCGGAACTGGTGACGCCAAGCGCTCGGGGCCTGCGGGGAGACCCGCGGGCCCCTGCTCAGGACCGTGCTGCGGGACGGGGGCACTTCGATCATCGGATCGAGGTGGCGATCGACGGCTGACAGGCTGCGGGTGAAAAGTTATAACATAGCGTTATGATGATCCGAACCTTCCACCTCCTCCGGCTTCGCCGCCGCGCCGCGGGCCTCGCGGCTCGGCTCGCGGCTCTGGCCGCGCTTTCGGCGATGGTCTGGCTGGTCGCTGGGCCCGCCAATGCCGATCCGAAGAGCACCGCCGCCCGCGCGGGCGCACCGCCGACCGTGAATGCGACGATCGTCTATCTGACGAAAGACTATCGGGAGCCGCCGCCGCTTTCCCTCGTCGACAAGGTCGTGACCGACAAGGGCATCCAGGGCGCGCGCATCGCGCTCGAAGAGAACAACCGCACGGGGCGGCTCATCGGCCAGCACTACGAGTTGCTCGAGGTGCTGCTCGGCGCCGATGCCAATCCCGTCGACAAGGCCAAGGAGCTGATCGCTGCGGGCCATCGCCTCATCGTGGCCGATCTGGAAGCCGCCGATCTTCTCGCGGTCGCGGACCTGCCCGAAGCGCGCGACGCGCTCATCTTCGATGTGCGGACGAGCGATGACGTTCTGCGTCAGGAGCAGTGCCGCAACAACGTGTTCCACGTGCCGCCGAACTGGGCGATGCGCGCCGACGCGCTGGCGCAATACCTGATGTGGAAGCGCTGGCGCCGCTGGGTTCTCATCGTCGGCCAATCGCCGGCCGATGAAGCCTATGCCGCCGCCATGCGGCGCGCTGCAAAACGCTTCGGCGCCAAGATCGTCGCGGAGCGGCCCTATACGTTCGAAGCGGGCTCGCGCCGCACCGATACGGGGCATCAGCAAATCCAGTCGCAGATGCCGATGCTGACCCAGGGCGTGCCGGATCACGACGTCATCGTCGTGGCGGACGAGGCCGACGTGTTCGGCGACTACCTGCTTTTCCGCACCTACGAGCCGCGGCCCGTCGCCGGCACGCATGGGCTCGTTGCGGTCGCCTGGCATCGCGCATTCGAGGAGTACGCCGGCACGCAGATGCAGAACCGCTTCGAGAAGAAGGCGGGGCGTATCATGCTGGAGCGCGATTATACCGCCTGGCTCGCGGTGCGGATCATCGGCGAGGCCGTCACGCGCACCGGCAAGAGCGATGCCGAGGCGCTGCGTGCATACATCCTGTCGGACAAGTTCGAGGTCGCGGGCTTCAAGGGGCAGGGCATGAATTTCCGGCCGTGGGACCTGCAGCTCCGCCAGCCGGTTCTGATCGCAGGGCCGCGGGCACTGGTCTCGATCTCGCCGCAGGAAGGCTTCCTGCATCCGAAATTCCTCACCGATACGCTGGGCTTCGACGAACCGGAATCGAAGTGCCGGCTGTCTGCCTCAGCAACCGACGGGAGCAAATAATGCGTCGCCTTCTCGCTATGCTCGTTCTGCCGTGCCTTGCGTGCGCGCCGGCGGCAGCGGACACGATCTTCGTCACCAACGAGAAGGACAACACCGTCACGGTGCTCGATTCCGAGACGCTGAAGGTCGTGAAGACCATTCCCGTCGGCAAGCGGCCGCGCGGCATCGCGATCACGCCGGATAAAAAGGAAGTGCTGGTGTGCGTCGGCGATGACGACCAGCTCGACGTGATCGATACCGAAACGCTCGAGGTGGTGCGGCGGATGGATACCGGGCCCGACCCGGAGCTGCTCGACATCGACCACAAGGGGGAGCGCGTTTACGTCGCGAACGAGGACGACGGCTACGTCACCGTGCTGGAGCGCGTCAGCGGAAAGGTGCTCGCGGAGATCGAGGTGGGCGTCGAGCCGGAGGGCATGTCGGTCAGCCCCGACGACAAGATCGTCGCGGCAACGTCCGAAGCGACGAGCATGGCGCACATCATCGACACCACCACGTTCGAGGTGCTGGCCAACATTCTCGTCGATACACGTCCGCGCGTCGCGATGTTCACGCAGGACGGCAAGCACGTGTGGGTGTCGGCGGAGATCGGCGGCACCGTCGCCATCATCGATGCGGCGACCTACAAAATCATCAGGAAGCTGAGCTTCGAAATTCCGGGCGTGCGCCCCGAACTCATCCAGCCGATGGGGATCATTTTCTCGAAGGACGGCAAACGGGCGTTCGTCGCGATCGGCCGCGCCAACCGTATCGCGGTGATCGATACCGCAACGTACGAGACGACGAACTACATCCTCACCGGGCAGCGGCCGTGGCACATGGCGCTGTCGGCCGACGGAACGAAGCTCTATTCGGCGAACGGTCTCACCAACGATCTCACGGTGATCGACGTTGCGACGCTGAAGGCGGAGAAGTCGGTGCCGGTGGGACGCCTGCCGTGGGGCGTCGTTGTGAAGCCGAAGTAGTTGGGGCTTCGCTGCGGCGGGTGCCGTGCGAGACCCAATAGGTGCGTGTGCCGTGGTGGCGCTTTGAATCAGGCCGTGTGTGCGGTTCATGCGCGGCGCGGTGACACGGCGGCGGCGATTGGTTGAAGGTGCGCGGATGCATCCTGGGGCACCGATCAGCCTCACAGCCCGTGCTGGCTGTGAGGCGCCGGTAGCCGCAGCCCGGCCGCGCTACTGCACCATGATCTTGGTGCCGTCGGATCCCATGGCCTCGCCGGCCTTCAGATCGCCGCAGGATTCGCCGAGGTAGCGGCCCTCCTGCTCGATCACGCGCTTGATCGCGACGCTCTGCGAATCCTGGAGACCGGAGGTCGTCGAGGTGATCTTGACCGCGAAGGCCGACT
>Ga0180222_1000137_pt1 | contig 126936 bp, 119 predicted proteins | sample eDN5th37CKraftOP_FD_151336 | JGI IMG/M metagenome (GOLD analysis project Ga0180222, IMG submission 151336) | Enriched Organic Plus compost microbial communities from Emeryville, California, USA - eDNA 5th pass 37_C Kraft OP (version 2) (version 2) ... | reverse complement strand
CCTCGGTGCGCACGGCCATTGCCGGCTACATCGTCATGGTCGGCGCCGTCTATTACCTGCTGCTGCTGGGCCTCAGTCATCGGCATGGGCTGTCGCTCGCGGTCGAGCACGTCCTGCACTCCGTGACACCCGTGCTGTTCGTCATCGATTGGGCGCTGCTCGTGCCGAAGGCCGGCATCGGCTGGCGCGTGGGACTTGTCGCGCTCATCTTTCCGCTCGCCTACGCCGCGTGGATTCTCGTCTATGGCGCCGCGAGCGGCTGGTATCCCTATCCCTTCATCGACGTGAGCGAGTTGGGCTATGCGCGCGTCGGCGCGAACATCGTTGCGTTAGTCGTAGCTTTCCTGCTCGTCGAGCTGATACTGGTGGCCGTTGCCCGGAAAATTCAAGGACGCGGTGCATCCGCCGTGTGACGGATCGCACTGGGTGCCGATCGCAGTGCACCGCGTGCCTTTCGCGCGTTCCGGCGAATTCATCCACCTCGCCGGAGCGCTACTACTTCGCGTCGATCCTCACAGCCGGTGTGTCGATGGTGATGCCGTGCCGCGAGTGCTCGTAATACAGGTAGCCGAGCACGGCGACGGCTACGGCCAGCACGGCGATGATCAGCGTCTTTGCGTCCATGGTGGTCTCCTGCGAGGTCGGTCGCTATGCGGATTGAGTGCCACGCCCTCCGGCGAGCGGCAAGTCCTGCGACGCGGCGCCGGACTTCAAGCCGCCTCGCGGACCGCTTTGGCGAGCAGCTCCGCCGCGACGTCCGCGTTCTTCTCTTCCGTGCGATTGAAGACGTAGTCCGCCGCTTTCCCCTCGCCGATGAGCGGGTTTTTTGCCAGCGCGGCGATTTCTTTCTGCCGCAGCCCGTGGTTGCGCAGGAGCTGGCCGAAGGGCGTCGCGCCGGGGCGCACAACCGCCTCTCCCCCATGGTCGGAGAAGAAGCGGCAATATTCGAGCATCGCTTCGAGCGGGCCCGCCGAGCAGTGGACGCCGTTGGTCGCCGTCGTGACTTCCGGCAATCCAAGATCGCGGGCGTTCTCCCGTAGCGTGCGCCGGATCGATCCCTCCGCCGCGCTTGCGGGATTTGTCGCGCCCGTCATCGCGTGACGCAGATCCTTCCAGTCGGTGTCACTCGCGCATTCGAAGACGACGAGCGCGCGCCCCGGGCGCGTGTAGTGCAGGAGCTGCTGCGGGTGAAAGGCGTTGAGCACCGCAACTTTCTCGCCTTCGATGTTGAGCACGGTCGCATACTTGCCGCCGGCGATCTTCTTTGATCCGACCGTGTCGACGATGACGTTGAGCGCAAACGGGGAGATCTCCGGATAGCGCTCGAGAAGCTGATGGGCACCGAGCACCGCGCGCACTTCGGGGTGCTCGGCTTCGAGCCGCGCACGCGTTGCGGCGGAAAGCGCCGCCAAACCCAGGCGCGAAGCGCGATTGATGACGCCGTAATGCGCCTCCATGATCCGGTGCCGCGCGAGATAGGGCCCGTTCAGCACCCGCACGGCGCCGATCTCGACGCCGTAGCGGCGCAACGCATCGAACACCAGATTGAGGATCGGACCGAGCCGCGCTGCCGGACGCACGGCGAGAAGCTCCGGTTTCAGGAACAGCACGAAGTGATTTTGTCCGCGCGGCGGATGCGCCCCCAGCGGCACGATCCACGCGTCGACCGCCTCTTCCGCCACGCGAAGGCGGCCGACCGCTTTGACGATGTCGCGTTTAAGACGATCGTTGCTCATGGCAAGCCTTGGCCCCGCCATCGAGGTGGAAGGCGTAGATGGCTTCCGCGCGCCGCCGGTCGATGCTCTGGCCCGCGGTAGCAAGCCAGCGTTTCGCTTCGTTCAGGAGCGGCTTGCCCCGGCGCTGCCGCACACCGGGAGGCCCCAGATCCTGCCCGAAGTCGACGACGTAAACCTTCTCGCCGTCCGTACGCAGCCCGCCGAACGGATTGATGGGCGCGAAGCCGTGGCGGTCCATCACCGCCGCGATGTGCATCACCTGGTCGGCGAGGTGATGGCCGTTGTCGGGTTCGCCGAGCAGCCAGGTGGCGAGTTTCGTGCCCACATGCTGTTCGACGAGCAGCGCCCGTCCGGCGTGATAGAGCGTCGGCGTGTTGATGCCCGCTTTAGCCAGCAGCCGCCGGCGCTTCAGCCATTCGTTGCTGAGCTGGTTGAGCGTGCGCGTCAGCGAGAACGCGGTGACGGCTTTCAGTACGACATCGTGCGCGGCATCCGAGCCGATGACCTTGAAATGGTAGACGAAGGTTTCCGCGCCTCCCCGGCGCCAGCCGTGCTGTTCTTCCAGCACCGGTGCAACGGCGGGACTCTCCGCAAGTCCGAGGCGCCAGAGCGCCTCGCCCGTTGAGCTCGCGTCGACCAGACCGCACAGCTCTTTCTCGAGAGTCCACGAGATCGCCATTCACCCACCTACCGGTTAGCACCCCGTCGCCACCTTTATGGCGTCGGATCGAGCGGGCAGCAATGCCGGAACCTCGATGGCACGTGGAAGGCCGGCGGGTAGTAGTGCGGCGCAAAATTAAATGCGCGGTGACGGTGCGTTGCAGCACGCGATGCGCGACTTTGAGATAATTATCGGTGGGCGGCGTAGCATGCGCGGCAGAAACGAAAAAACGCGCCCGCCGGAGCGGACGCGTTCCTCATGTGCGTGTCGATGCGTGCTGCGTTGCGTCAAATGACGCCGAGCGCGCGCATGGCCTCTGCAACGCGAATGAAGCCGGCGACGTTGGCGCCGATCACGTAGTTGCCGGGATCGCCGTACTCCTCGGCGGTGCGTGCGCACTCGTCGTGGATGCTGTGCATGATGTTCGCGAGACGAGCCTCGGTGATCTCGAAGCTCCAGGAGTCGCGCGAGGCGTTCTGCTGCATTTCGAGCGCGCTCGTCGCGACGCCGCCGGCATTGGCTGCCTTACCCGGTCCGAACAGCACGCGCGCCTCGATGAAGGCGCGGATGGCTTCGGGCGTGCAAGGCATGTTGGCACCTTCACCGACGGCGATGACGCCGTTGCGGATCAGGTTCACCGCGTCCTGCCCGGTGAGCTCGTTCTGCGTCGCGGACGGCATGGCGATGTCGACCGGCACGTCCCAGATGCGTCCGCCGGAAACGTACGTGGCGGAAGGTCCGCGTGCTGCCGCGTAGTCGGCGATGCGTCCACGGCGCACTTCCTTGATCTCCTTCAGGAGATCGAGATCGATGCGCTCCTGCTCCACCACGTAGCCGTCGGAATCGGAGCAGGCGATCACGCGGCCGCCCAGCTCCTCGACCTTCTCGATGGTGTAGACCGCAACATTGCCGGCGCCAGAAACCGAAACGCGGCGCCCGGCGAAATCCTGACCGCGCGTCTGCAGCATACGCTGCACGAAGTAGGTTGCGCCGTAGCCCGTTGCTTCCGTGCGCACGCGCGAGCCGCCCCAGATGAGGCCCTTGCCGGTGAGCACACCGGACTCGTACCGGTTGGTGATGCGCTTGTACTGGCCGAACATGTAGCCGATCTCGCGCTGGCCGACGCCGATGTCGCCAGCGGGGACGTCGGTATATTCGCCGAGGTGGCGGCCGAGCTCCGTCATGAACGACTGACAGAAGCGCATGATCTCGTTTTCGCTGCGGCCTTTCGGATCGAAGTCCGATCCGCCCTTGCCGCCGCCGATCGGCATGCCGGTGAGCGCGTTCTTGAACGTCTGCTCGAAGCCGAGAAACTTGATGGTGCCGAGCATCACGCTCGGATGGAAGCGCAAGCCGCCCTTGTAAGGTCCGAGCGCGGAGTTGAACTGTACGCGGAAGCCGCGGTTGATGTGCACCTGGCCCTTATCGTCGACCCATGGCACGCGGAAGATGATCTGCCGCTCGGGCTCGCAAATGCGCTCGATGAGAGCGCCATGGGCATAGTGGGGATGCTTGGCGATGACGCGGCCCAGGCTATCCAGCACTTCACGGACCGCTTGGTGGAATTCTCCCTCTCCGGGATTGCGGCGCAGTACTTCGGCGTAGATCGGCTCCAGTTTCTCATCGAGCATTTGTTCTTGGTCCCAAGCCTGAAAGACTGACTTCGAAACGGCCAAGGGCTCCCCTGGGCCGTCGGGGTGACGTCCGCGGACAGTGGCGACACTCAGGGCCGGATTGATCGCGTGGGGTCGATGAGTTCGGCGAGGCAGCGTATCGATGTATGCGAACCCACTGCTAATGACGCGGAGAAGCCCGCACTGCAATCCCCTAATGCTTTATTTTTAAGCATGTTGCGGCTTTATCGTGCAGTGGCGGGCCATTGCCGCCTCGCATGCGGCGGAACACCGGGAGGCCCGGATCGGGCGCGCGCGAGAGAGAGCTTCGATCGGCGCAGGAGATAAGGCCGCGTAGGGTGTAGGCAGGATCCGATGAAAACCACGGCCGCAATTGGTGCCAGCCTGCCCGCCTGAAAAGGGCTGCCGCGTCCATCGTGGCGCATGTCGATAAAATATTGAAATAGCTAGGTATTCTGGTGCCGGCGGAGAGGATCGAACTCCCGACCTTCGGTTTACAAAACCGCTGCACTACCGCTGTGCTACGCCGGCCCATGCGACACCGATTCCGGTGCCTATTCGGTACTTGTTCGGACCGCACTTTCCTTAAGCGCATGATCCGATTTGCATTCTCGCCTTCAGGCCCCTGAGCTAAGCCGGCCTCGGCGTCCGTGCGCGAGCCTTATATCGCGCTCCGCAAGCCGCCGCCAGTCACGCGACGGCAGCGGCCTGCTCCGCTGCGGGGCGGCAATTAGCCCTTCATTATCCATATCCTGAGATGGTGAACGCAGTTGCGTCAGTCCTGCGGGTGAGACCCCCGCGCGTTGAATATCAGTCGAGGTATTGCGCATGCGTTTCAAGTCATTGTCACTCATCGGCGTCGCCGTCGTCACCCTCGGCTTCGCCGCTCTGCCCGCCGAAGCCCATGGCTGGTGCCGGGCGCCAGGCGGGTTCTGCGGGCCCCAGCCCGTCAGCCACTTCGTCTATTACCCGCGCTATTCGAACGTCTACTACTGGGCAACGCTTGCTCCCTACCCGGGCGCCTATGCCTACATGCCGCGCGGCTATGTCGATCGCTACCGCCGGCCCTATCGGCAATACGCGCGTCGCTTCTGGCAGCCGCGCCGTGCCTATGCACCGGCCTACGTTGCGGCTCCGGTCGCTGCAGCCGGATGTTGCGAAGGCCGGTACCTGAAGTGAGCGCTCGAAGCCGTCGGCCGCAAATCCGCCGCGATCTCGTCCGCGATCAAGCCATGTTCGTATGGCGTGGCTAACGGGCAGCGACGAAGGCGCGTGGCTTCCCCTCGCCATGCTTCTTCTCGCGACGTGTTGCCGCCCGATGGCGGCAGTGAATTGTGGAGACATCTGCATGATGAAGAAGATCCTCCAACCGGTGATGGCGCTCGTGCTGGCGGCGGGTTTGGCGGCGGCAACCGTGCAGGAAGCCGAGGCCGGCCGCGGCAGCGGCGTTGCGGCGGGCGTTGCCGCCGGCATCATCGGGCTGGGCATTCTCGGCGCAGCCGCAAGCGCACGCGGCCGCGGAGGCTACTATTACGACGACTACGAGCCCGCCTGCTATCGCGGTCCGCGGCGCTGCCACTGGGAGAACCAGCGGTGCTTCGAAAACCGTTATGGCGACATGGTGTGCCGCGGCGGCGATTACGTTTGCCGGCGTCCGATGATTTGCGACTGATCGGCGCCGCAGTCACGCACGACAACACGGGCGATCGGCAAACCGGTCGCCCTTGTTGTTTGTGGGGACAGTGTGTCGGTGCTTGGCCGCAGGCTAGGCCCGTTGCGCGCGCTTCCACGCCGCATGGTGGAGCGCAACGGCAGCCGCATTCGAAACATTGAGGCTGCCGATTGCGCCGTCCGTTGCGATGCGCACCAGCTTTTCGCAGCTTTGGCGCGTCAGCTCACGCAGACCTTTGCCTTCCGCGCCGAGCACGAATGCGACGCGTTCCGTCAGCGGCTCGTCCTCCAGCAGGGCCCCGGCGGTGCCTTCGAGACCGAGCGTCGTGCAGCCGTGCTCCTTCAACTCGGCAATCGAGCGGGCGAGATTTTGCACCAGCGCCACCGGCACGAGCTCCAGCGCACCCGATGCCGATTTCGCCAGCGTGCCATCGAGCGGCGGACTGTGCCGGCGCGTCATGACGAGCCCCGCGGCGCCGAAGACCGCGGCTGAGCGCAGAATGGCGCCGACGTTGTGGGGATCGGTGACCTGGTCGAGCACGATGAGCGGACCGGATCCGGGGCGGGCGAGCAGCTCCGCGACATCGGGCTCCGGGAGTGGCTCGGTCTCGAGCATCACGCCCTGGTGAACCGTGTCTTCTCCCAGCAGCCGGTCGAGATCGCGCGGGCTCACGCGCTCCGGGGCGACCTGACGCGCAGCAACCGCCTCGGCGAGGCGGTTCTCCGCGTTCTCCGTCATCAGGAGGCGCTGAACCGGCCGCTCTGTATTGCGAAGCGCAGCTTCCACGGCGTGCACGCCGAAGAGGCGCACGCGACCGTCGTCGGCCACGGCGGATCGTCCCTGCGGGCCGCGATTTCGCTGCTGGAAGCGCCGTTCGTTGTGGCGGTGAGGCGGGCGTTTACCCGCAGGGCGGCGAGGGGATGAGGATTTCATGGGGACCGGATCAGAAAAGGAAGCGCATCCTGCCGCTTTTCCATTTGACATCCAAGGGGCTGGTGCGGATAAAGCCTCCCGCCCTGCCGCCCCTTGCGCGGGGCGATTTCATTTAAGGCCGCACGCGGTCTGAGATGAAACAGAAGTGTGGAGGGGTGCCCGAGTGGCTAAAGGGGACGGACTGTAAATCCGTTGGCTTCGCCTACGTTGGTTCGAATCCAACCCCCTCCACCATCTTTCCCCATCAGGTCATTAACGCCATACCAGCAGCATCGCTTTCGCTGCAGCCGCGAACGCGCGGACACCGCGAAGGTGCCGCGCGTGGCTTAGGCCGCAATTGCGCCGTCTTCAAAACCTGATGAAAGCGCCGCCGGAGAACGTGTTGTTCTGCGCGTTTTCCTGGAAGCGGCCATCGTAGGCGACGAAGCCGCCGGCCAGCTCGTCGAACCGCAGCACATCGAGCTGCGCGCCGACACGGAACACGTTGCGGCCGATGTTTGCTACGTTTGCCGACAGCTCGTTGCCGAGCAGCTCGAAGCCGACCGGCAGGGAAACATCGCCGCCGAGACGGCCGTATCCGAGGTCGACCGACGGCGTGATGTTGAAGATTCCCCACGTCGTGCCGCCCGCCTGCGCGCGCATGCCAACGCCACCCTCGACCTGATCGAGCCGCGTCGCGTTGATTGCCAGCGAGAAGAGATCCGCGCCGACCTCCGTGCTGCCGCCCGTGCGCTGGTGCAGGAAGGTGAGGTAGGCGTAGGGCGCAACGGTGCCCGCGCCCCATTGATAGACGTGGCCGCCCGTGAGACGCGCCGCAAAGCCGCTCGTGTCGTTCGAGGAATGTCCGGCGATGCCCGCATTGCCGAGCACCGTGCCGCTGGTGCCGCCGATGCCGGCGCGCTTGTAGCTGTTGTCGAAGCGGTTGCCGCCGATAACGCCATCGACGAACCACCCGTTATCGACCCACGTCGCGTAGGCAAACCCATGCCAGCCCTGCGATGAGCTGTCGTCGCCGGTTCCGCGCGTATCGAGGTTCGTTGACGTAAAGGCTATGGCAATGCCGGCGGAGACCGTTCCGTTGTCGATGAGGTCATAGCCGCCGACGACACCGCCGAGCGAGGCGCTGGCCCGTGGCGATCCATCGACGCGCGCGTAGGCGCCGAGACCCTGTGCCCAGATCGCCGGCCCGCGTCCGTTGGTGAGCATGACGGCGGTGTCGATGTCGTCGCGCGGCGGCGGGCCGCCAAGGGCCATCGGAGGCACCGGCTGCGAGTTTGCCATCGCCTGGGCAACGGTGGTGGACGGCGCGCCGCCAACGCTTCCGGCAATGCGCTGCGCGCTGCGGTTCCACAGCGTGGTGATGAGCGTATCGACGGCCGCGAAGCGGGCGTAGTTGGCGTTGACGAACAGCGCGCCGTTGTCGTCGCCGTCGTCGGGGTCGTCATCCTGGTCGAGGACGGCGACGAGGTTGCCAACGTTGAGCAGGCCCCATCCGAATACCGGATCGATACCCGGGTCGCCGATGTCGGTCGCGGTGCGCAGCACGAGGGCCGCAAGTTGCGAGCCGTGCGCGTTGGGGAACATCTCCTTGGCGAGCGCCACCGCGCCCGTCACATGTGGCGCCGCCATCGACGTGCCGCTCATCAGGCCGTACGTGCTGCCGGGGAGTGTCGAATAGATGTCCGTTCCCGGAGCGGCGATGCAGAAATTGGCCGTGACACCGCAGTTGTTGTAACCGGAGGACTGCAGGCTTTGATTGACCGAGGTGACGACGATCCAACCCGGGACCAGCTGGGGAAAGAGATACGGGAGGCCGGCATAAAGATCCGGATTGGCCAATCCGGCATTGCCCGCAGCCCAGACCTGGACAGCGCCCGACTGCAGCGTGCTATGGAGGGCCTCGATGAGCGGGGCGCCTATCCTCGAAAGCGCGTCGGCTTGAGTTTGCGTGCTCACATCGACCTCGTGGGTGAGGCCCCACGAGTTGTTGAAAACCTTGATCCCTGCCGAGACGGCGTTGAGATAGGCAACCGCGAGATCGTCGTCGGCGGCGAAGGCCCAGATTGGCGCGAGGGTCACGCCGGGTGCGACGCCCTCCATGCCAAAACCGTTGCGCCCCGCGCCGATGATCCCGGCGACGTGCGTGCCGTGGCTGTCGGGCCCCAGGTTACTGGGATTGAATTCGAAGGAGCCGACGCGGCCGGCGAACTCTGGATGGTCCTTCTGGAAAATGCCGTCGACGACGCCGACGGTGACACCCGCGCCGGTGATGCCTCGCTCCAGCGCGTACTGCGCGCCGATGGCCGCCAGTCCCCATTGAGCATCGAACTCGGCATCCACCACTGTCTGTGCTTGCGCGGACGTCCACGTAAGACCGGAGAGCAGGAGAGATGCCAGGACGCTCCGATCGGTTTTGAACGTCGGCATGTGCGAGAAGGCCCTCCAATGGCGCGAAAGTGAATATGGGTCAATTTCGCTAGCTGATTCGTTGGGGGCTAAGAATAGGCGGCAGCGCCTGGATGGGTGCCCAGCATTGCATGCGGGAGCATCGGCCCGGACTTGGCCGGCGATTTCCCTCGGGTATGGACCGCATTTGCCATCGGGATGTCACCGAAGGATGACCCCATCCATTTGCCGAGCTGCTAAAACGGGCAGGGGATCGCAGGGGGACGCCATGTCGAACTTACCGAAGGTGGTCACGATCATCGCCTTGGGCGTCGTCGGCGCTCTCTCGGCAGGCTATTACACGCTGACGGGCACGAAGGGGCCCGGCGGGCGGATCGTGCTGGCGACCGGCGGCCTCGCCCACTACCAGGAGCTGGGCGCGGCCTATCAGAAAACGCTCGCCCCGTTCGGCGCAACCGTCGAGCTGCAGCCTGGCGTTGAGGGCTTCCGGACCCTGCGCGGGCTGGTCTCCGATCCTCCCCAATTTGATGCCGCCTTCGTCAAGGGCGGGCTCGTCGGCAGCATGCAGGGGCGGCTTGCGCGCTCCAAAGCGCAGGAATGGCAGAGCAAGGAACTCGGCAAGCTGCGCTCGCTGGGACGGCTCTTCTACGAGCCCATCTGGGTCTTCGTGCGCTCGGACTTTTCCGGCGTCAGCCTGCGCGATCTCAAGGGCAAGCACGTCCTCACCGGAACGCGCGAGAGCGGCACCCGGCGCATCGCTTCGCAGCTTCTGCGCGCCAACGGTGTCGAGGCGACACGGAATTCTCCGCTGCTCATCGCCGAGGATCTTTCGCCCGACGGCGCCCAGCTGCTTTCCGGCAAGGCGGATGCGGCCTTCCTGATCCTTCCCGCAGATTCCGAGACGATCCAGAAGCTGCTGCACGTGCAGGGCATCCGGCTGATGAACTTTGCCCTCGAGGCCGACGCCTACGCCAACCGCTTTCCCGCGCTCGCCAAGGTGAGGCTCGACCGCGGCGCGGTGGAGTTCGAGCCGTTGACGCCGCCCGACGACATCACCCTATTGGCGACGAGCACCGCGCTCGTGGTGCGCGCCGATCTAGAGCCGTCGCTCATCAATCTCCTGTCGCACGCCGTTCTCAACAACCCGCGCTCGGCCTTCGACAAGGCGGGCGATCCGGTGCTGTTCCATCGGCCGGGCATGTTCCCGAACGTTTCCGATCCTGAGTACCAGGTGCCGCATGAGACGCGGCTGATCTACAAGACGGGTGAGCTGCCGGTTGCGCTGCGAAGCATCGCACCGGCTGTGAAGGAGGCGGGCCTGCCGTTCTCTGTGACGGCGTTCGTCGCCGACCACGGGGCGCAGACGGTGCTGCTGCTCATTCCCTCGCTGGTCATCCTGCTGCCGCTGCTCCGCATTCTGCCGAGCGTCTATTCGTGGACCATCCGGCGGCGGCTGCTCTACTGGTATCGCCAGCTCAAAGCACTGGAGAAGAACCTCGACCAGCCCGCATCCGCTGTGGAGTTGACGGGCTATCAGGCGGACATCGAGCGCATCGATGCCGGCGTGCGGCGCATCCGCTATCCGCTCAATTTCTCGGACCAGTTCTATCATCTGCGCCTGCACATCAATCTGGTGCGCCAGCGCTTGCAGCAGACGCCGCGGGTGATGCGGATCGCGGCTGAATAGGAAGCGCAGAGCCGCGGCGCCGCTTGCCGCTGACCGCGCTACTCGGCGGGCCTGGCTCTGTTCTGTGCGGGCGCAGCGTCGCCCATAAGGGCGTCCTCGCCCCTGGGGCCGAAGCGCCCGAATTGCAGCGCGAGCGTCGGCAGCACCAAAAGGTTGAGCGCCATCGAGCTCACGAGCCCGCCGACGATGACCAGCGCCATGGGGCCTTCGATTTCGCGCCCCGGCTCGTTCATGCCGACCGCAAGCGGCAGCAGGCCGAGCGCGGTCACGATGGATGTCATTAGAATGGGGGCGAGGCGGTCGCCCGCGCCGGTGATCGCCGTCTCCGGTCCCCACCGCGCGCCCTCGTGGGTAACGATGTGCTCGTAGTGCGAGACCATCATGATCGAGTTGCGCAGCGTGATGCCGAACAGGGTCACGAAGCCCACCATCGAGCCGATGGTCATCGTTCCTCCGGTGGCGAAGACCGCAAGCACGCCGCCAACGAGCGCAAACGGCATGTTGGCGAGAACCAGCAGCACGTTGCGCGTGCTGCCGGTGACGATGGCGAGCAGGATGAGAATGCCGAGCCCGGCGATGGCCGCGTTCATCATCAGGTCGCGCTGGGCCGCGGCCTGCGCCTGGGCGGAGCCGGCGAACTCGATATGCACGCCCGCGGGAAGCTGCAGCCGGCGGTGCAGAGTTTCCTCGGCTTCCTCGACGAAGGATGTCACGTCGCGGCCGATGACGTTCGCTGTCACCACCTGCAGGCGCTGTCCGCCGAGGTGATCGACCTGATAGCGCCCCGCGATCTGGAACACGTCGGCGATCTGCTTCAGGTGCACGAAGTTACCGTTGCGCGTACGGATGGGCAGCTCGGCGACGTTGCCCACGTTCTCGCGCGTCTCCCGGTCGAGAATAGCGATGACGTTGAATACGCGGCTACCCTCGTAGGCCTGGCCGACCACATCGCCCTGGTAGGCGGTGCGCAGCACGTTCAGCACTTCGACGGTGTCGAGGCCCCACCGTTCGAGGTCCGCCCTGCGCGGCCGTATGGTGAGTTGCGGCAGGCCGGGCGGCGACTGGAGCTGCACCTCGTTTGCACCCCGAATGGTGTTGAGCTCCTGTGCGACCTGCTGTGCGGTCTCGTCGAGGACATTGAGATCGTTGCCATAGATGTTGACGATCACGGCTGCGGTATAGCCGGAAAGAGATTCCTCCACGCGCTCGGTGAGGAACGGCTTCAAGGCGAAATTGACCCCCGCAAAGCCGGCCAGAACCTTGCGCATCTCGACCTGCGCTTCTTCGGATTCTTCGCCCGACAGCCCCGGCTGAAGATCGACCTCGAACTCGCTGTAGTTGCTGCCCCACGTATCGTCGGCCTGCTCGGCGCGGCCGATGCGCTGGGAGACGATGCGCACGAACGGCAGCTTCAGGAGCGCTTCGGTGACGCGCGCGCCGATACGCTCCGATTCCGCGATGGACGTGCCGGGCACGGCCGCCATGTGCAGCGTGAAGTGGCCTTCCTTCAGCTCGGGTAAAAAACCGCCGCCGAAAAACGGAATGGCCGAGCAACCTGCCAGCGTTACGAGGACCGCGGCGGATAGGGTGAGACGCGGATGAAAAATGATGGTGCGCAAGACGCGTTCGTAGCGGCGGCGCAGCCAGCGCGTGACCGGCGGGTCATCGGATCGATGGTCGTCTGTTGCCGGCGCCTTCGGAAACAGCAGCATGCAGAGGGCGGGCGTCACCGTCATCGCGACGGCGAGGGAAGCGAGGATGGCAAGCACGTATGCAAGGCCGAGCGGCGCGAAGAAGCGGCCCGCGAGGCCGGGCAGCATCACGACCGGCAGGAACACGAGGATCACCGCGAAGGTCGCGTAGACCACGGAGCCGCGCACTTCCAGTGAGGCGTTGAGGATCACGTCGCCGATGGGTAGCGGATGGTCGCTGCGCCGGTTCTCGCGCAGCCGGCGCGCGATGTTCTCCACGTCGATGACCGCATCGTCCACCACCTCGCCGATGGCGATGGCAAGACCGCCGAGCGTCATCGCGTTGAGGGTTACCCCGAGCGCGTTGAGAACGACGACCGCTGCGAGAAGCGACAGGGGAATGGCGACGGAGGAGATCGTCGCGGTGCGCAGATCGTAGAGGAACAGGAACAGCACCACGATCACGAGCACGCCGCCCAGGATGAGCGAATACTGCACGTTGCGGGTCGATATGGCGATGAAGTCGGCCGGGCGGAAAAGGTCGGCGCGCATTTCGACGCCTTCCTTCTCGATCGAGGGGCGCAGGCTGTCGAGCACGCGCTCGACGCCCTCGGTGACGTCGATGGTGTTGGCCCCGAGCTGCCCGGAGACGAGGAGCACCACGCCGGGCTCACCCATGATCGTGGCGCCACCGATGGGGGGCTCGGGCGCGTTGAGCACGTTGGCAACGTCCTTCAGGAGCACGCTCGCGCCGTTGACGCTGGTGACGACCGTGCGGCCGAGCTCCGCGGGATCGATGGACTGGCCTTCCGACTGGAAGACGATGCGCTGGTTTGCCGTCTCGATGAAGCCGGCACCGGTAATGGCGGTCGCGCGGCGCGCCGCCTCCAGCACGTCGTTGATGGAGAGGTTGAAGCGCAACAGGTCGTCGGGGCGGATCTGCACCTGTAACGAGCGCACGTCGCGGCCGAACACGGCGACCTTCGAGACGCCGGGCACCGCGAGCAGGCGCTGGCGCAGCGTCCAGTCGGCGAGGGTGCGCACATCCATCAGCGAACGGGTCTTGGACGTCAGGCCGATCACCAGCACCGTGCTCGACGAGGAGGTCAGCGGCGTGATCGTCGGCGGCGGAATGTTCTGCGGCAGGCGCTGGGCGGCCTCCGCCAGCCGCTCCGACACCACCTGCCGGTCGCGGTAGATGTCGCTTCCCGCCTTGAAGATGATGGTGATGACCGACAGCCCCTGGATCGAAACCGAGCGGAGTTGCTCGACGCCCGGCACCCCGTTGACCGCGTTCTCGATGGGTTGCGTGACGAGCACCTCGACCTGCTCGGCGGTCAGCCCCGGCGCCTCGGCCTGAATGCCGACCTGCGGTGGCGCGAACTCGGGGAAGACGTCGTATTTCGCGTGTATCAGCGAAAGGGCGCCGTAGCCCAGCATCAGGAATGCGAGCGCGACGACGATACCGCGGAAGCGGACGGCGAAGCGGATGATGGCGGCCTGCAGGCCGCGGTGCTGGTCAGGCGTCTGGCTGGGGAGCGGCATCAGTCGTCATCGCCGACTTGGATCTGCGATCGGAATTCCTCCGACAGCAGCATCTGCGCGCCGGTCGTGACGATCTGGGTATCGGCCCCGAACAGGGACGCCGGCACGACGAAACCGGCATCCTTCTCCGCCGGCATGTCCGTCGGGATCTCCATGCGGCTGAACGTGTCTTCGCTCAGCCGGCGATAGACCCACGCCCGGCCGGCCCACCACACGACGGAGGAGGACGGGATGATGACGCCGTCCACCGGCTCACCGCTGGCGAGGAATGCGCGCACGTTCATCCCGGGCAGAACCCCGGAATTGGCCGGGGCGGCATAGAAATAGCTGACACCCTGGATACGCGGATCGGCGCGCGTCGCAGGCGAGATGTAGCGCACCTCCGCCCTCTCCGAGCTGCCGCCCACCTCGACCGACGCGACGGCGGGGATGTCCTCGATGTGGACGCCCGGCGGGAGCGTGATCTGCAACAGGAACTCGACCCGCTCGATGAGCCGCGTGATGAGCCCTCCGTCGACCACCATCGCGTTGCCGATCACGGGGCCCCATTCCTGCATGGCGGTGGCCCGTAAGGTCTTCACCAGCGACTGCGCTGCATCGATCGCCGCCCGGTCCGCGGCGACGGCCGCCTCCGTCGCCTGCACCTGGACGAGATTGCCAAAATCTTTGGCGTAGAGTGCCTTAGCGCGCGTGAAGGCGGGCAGGGAGGCGGCAAGTCGCGCCCGCGCGGTGTTGAGCTGCGAAACGGCGGTGACGTAGTTCGTGTTGAGCGTCGTGAGTGCAGTGAGGTCCAGCACGCTGCCGTAAGCGCGCACCTGATCCTGATACTTGGCGGCACGCAGGGCGGCCATTTGCAGGCCGATGGCCTCGCGAGCTTCCTCATCGAGCGTGAGGACGGGTTCGCCCCGCTCGGGAAGGGTTACCCGCAGCGGCGGCTTGATCGGCTCATCAAGCTCGGTCTCGTGAGCGGCGTCCTCACGCCCCTCCACGAACCCCGCGATGACCAGGGCTGCGATGCCTGCAAGCAAAGCAGCGCCAGTCAGGGCGACCAGCAACCTGCGGCCCCAACGAATTGCCTTCATGCCACGCTCTACTGAGCCACCATCTTCGGGTGGCCGGATTTTTCTTTTTCAGTTTCTGTAACTAAGGACAGATCGCAGCGCCGATGCAAGAAGACTCCGCAGCCTACACCCGGCAGACGGCAACGGGCTGTTGCAATCCGGTTTAGGTTTACGCGGCTGACAGCAGGCTGACACGACGCGCCGGGCGTCGCCCGTCCTACCTTAAATTGCCTCCGGTGGTGTCTGCGCCACACCGATGCCATCCGCGGCCGGCTTGTTTCCGGCATCTGCGGTGTGCGCTTCGGCAACATCCTTTTTTCATCGCGCGCGGGAACGCATCGGCCGCCTGTCCGTTGTGGTGCAGGGTGAGTAGGCGCCACGCGCGCGCCCGGCCGTGTCGCCGCTCTGGGAGGGGCCTGATGGACGACGAGTTGCTCGCTGAACACGAGGACGCATATCCGCAGCAGGGGCCACCTGCGGCGGCAAACGGCGTTGGAGCGGGCGAAATTCGCGAGCTGCTCGCAACCCTGGTGGCCATGCGCGCGGGCGATTTCTCCGTGCGTCTGCCGGGGGACTGGCAGGGCCTGTGGGGCAAGGTCGCCGACACGTTCAACGATATCGTCGCCACCAACGAGCGTATGTCGCAGCAACTCGATCAGGTCGGGCAGATGGTCGGCCGGGAAGGCAAGACCAAGCAGCGGCTGCGGATGGGCACGGCAGCCGGCGCCTGGGGCGGGATGGAGTCTTCCATCAACCAGCTCATCGACGACCTGCTCTGGCCCACCAGCGAGTTCACCCGCACCATCAGCGCCGTCGCCCAGGGCGACCTCTTGCAGACCATGCGCCTCGATGTGGACGGCCGCCCGCTGCAGGGCGAGTTCCTGCGATCTGCGACCATCGTTAACGCGATGATCAAGCAGCTGTCCGTGTTCACGTCCGAGGTGACGCGCGTCGCGCGCGAGGTCGGCACCGACGGCAAGCTCGGCGGCCAGGCGCAGGTGAGCGAGGTGACCGGCGTCTGGAAGGACCTCACCGAGAGCGTGAACTCGATGGCGTCGAACCTCACCGCCCAGGTGCGCAACATCGCCGACGTGACGATCGCGGTGGCCAACGGCGACCTGTCGAAGAAGATCACGGTCGACGTGCGTGGCGAGATCCTGCAGCTGAAGGAAGCCATCAATACGATGGTGGATCAGCTGCGCTCCTTCGCGGCCGAGGTGACGCGCGTGGCGCGCGAGGTGGGCACCGAAGGGCGCCTCGGCGGTCAGGCCGTGGTGCCGGGCGTTGCCGGCACCTGGAAAGACCTCACCGACAACGTGAACCTTCTCGCCGCGAACCTCACCACCCAGGTGCGCAACATCGCCGAGGTGACGACCGCGGTGGCGCGCGGCGACCTTTCCCGCAAGATCACCGTCGACGTGAAAGGCGAAATTCTCGAGCTGAAGAACACCATCAACACCATGGTGGATCAGCTCAACGGCTTTGCCGGCGAGGTGACGCGCGTTGCGCGCGAGGTGGGCACCGAGGGCAAGCTCGGCGGACAGGCGCAGGTGCCGGGCGTCGCCGGCACGTGGAAAGACCTCACCGACAACGTCAACTCGATGGCGTCGAACCTCACCGCCCAGGTGCGCAACATCGCCGACGTGGCGACCGCCATCGCCGGCGGCGATCTTTCGAAGAAGATCACCGTCAACGTCTCGGGCGAGATCCTGCAGCTCAAAGAGACCATCAACACGATGGTCGATCAGCTCAACCGCTTTGCCGGTGAGGTGACGCGCGTGGCGCGCGAGGTCGGCACCGAAGGCAAGCTCGGCGGCCAGGCCGAGGTGCGCGGCGTCGCCGGCACGTGGAAGGACCTCACCGACAGCGTCAACTCGATGGCGTCGAACCTCACCACGCAGGTGCGCAACATCGCCGAGGTGGCGACCGCCATCGCCGGTGGCGACCTTTCGAAGAAGATCGCCGTCGATGTGCGCGGCGAGGTGCTGGAACTGAAGGAAACCATCAACACGATGGTGGATCAGCTCAACGCGTTCGCCTCGGAGGTGACGCGTGTGGCGCGCGAGGTGGGCACCGAAGGCAGGCTCGGCGGCCAGGCCGAGGTGCGCGGCGTCGCCGGCACGTGGAAGGATCTCACCGACAGCGTCAACTCGATGGCGTCGAACCTCACCGGGCAGGTGCGCAACATCGCCGAGGTGGCGACCGCCGTCGCCCAGGGTGACCTGTCGAAAAAAGTTTCGGTCAACGTTTCCGGCGAGATCCTGCAGCTGAAGGAGACCATCAACACGATGGTCGATCAGCTCAACGCCTTCGCCGCCGAGGTGACGCGCGTTGCGCGCGAGGTCGGCACCGAAGGCAAGCTCGGCGGTCAGGCGCAGGTGCCGGGCGTCGCGGGTACGTGGAAGGATCTCACGGACTCGGTCAACTCCATGGCCGGCAACCTCACGGACCAGGTGCGCAACATCGCCGAGGTGGCGACCGCCATCGCGGGCGGCGACCTTTCGCGCAAGATCACCGTCGACGTGCGCGGCGAGATTTTGCAGCTCAAGGAAACGCTCAACACGATGGTCGATCAGCTCAACCGCTTCGCGGGGGAGGTGACGCGCGTGGCGCGCGAGGTGGGCACGGAAGGCAGGCTCGGCGGTCAGGCCAACGTGCCGGGCGTCGCCGGCACGTGGAAGGATCTCACCGACAACGTGAACCTTCTCGCCGGCAATCTCACGACGCAGGTCCGCAACATCGCCGACGTGACGACGGCCGTTGCGCGCGGTGACCTTTCGAAACGCATTACCGTCGACGTGAAGGGCGAGATCCTCGAGCTGAAGGCGACCATCAACACCATGGTGGACCAGCTCAACGGCTTCGCCTCGGAGGTGACGCGCGTTGCGCGCGAGGTGGGCACGGAAGGCAAGCTCGGCGGTCAGGCGCAGGTGCCGGGCGCAGCGGGTACGTGGAAGGATCTCACGGACAACGTCAACCTGATGGCGTCGAACCTCACCGCGCAGGTGCGCAACATTTCCGAGGTGGCGACCGCCATCGCCGGCGGCGACCTCTCGAAGAAGATCACCGTCGACGTACGCGGCGAGCTTCTGCTGCTGAAGGAAACGCTGAACACGACGACGGAGCAGTTGCGCTCCTTCGCAGCCGAGGTGACGCGCGTCGCGCGCGAGGTCGGCACAGAGGGCAAGCTCGGCGGCCAGGCCATCGTGCCGGGCGCGGCAGGTACGTGGAAAGACCTTACGGACTCGGTCAATTCCATGGCCGGCAACCTCACCGGGCAGGTGCGCAACATCGCCGAGGTGACGACCGCCGTGGCGCGCGGCGATCTTTCCCGCAAGATCACCGTGGACGTGAAGGGTGAAATCCTCGAGCTGAAGAACACCATCAACACCATGGTGGACCAGCTCAACGCGTTCGCCTCGGAGGTGACGCGCGTGGCGCGCGAGGTGGGCACGGAAGGCAAGCTCGGCGGACAGGCGCAGGTGCCGGGTGTCGCCGGCACGTGGAAAGACCTCACCGACACCGTGAACGTCATGGCCGCCAACCTCACCGAGCAGGTGCGCGGCATCGTCAAGGTCGTGACGGCCGTCGCCAACGGCGACCTGAAGCAAAAGCTCACGGTGAAGTCGAAGGGCGAGGTGGCGGCGCTCGCCGAGACGATCAACGACATGACCGACACCCTCGCCATCTTCGCCGATCAGGTGACGACGGTGGCGCGCGAGGTGGGTGTCGAGGGCCGTCTCGGCGGCCAGGCCAACGTGCCGGGTGCTGCGGGCACGTGGAAGGACCTCACCGGCAACGTGAACCTCCTCGCCGACAACCTCACCAACCAGGTGCGCGCGATCGCCGAGGTGACGACCGCCGTGACCAAGGGCGACCTAACGCGCTCGATCCAGGTCGATGCCCGCGGCGAAGTGGCGGAGCTGAAAGACTACATCAACACCATGATCGACAACCTGCGCCTCACGACGGAGCGCAATACCGATCAGGACTGGCTGAAAACGAATCTCGCCCGCTTCACCGGCATGCTGCAGGGCCAGCGCAACCTTTCGACTGTCGGCAGCGTGCTTCTGTCCGAGCTCGTGCCGCTGGTGCGCGGCCACCAGGGCGTCATCTACCAGATGGTGAATGACGGCGATCCGCACCTGAAGTTGCTCGGCAAATACGCCGACCACCCCGAGCGCGGCTACCCGAAGAGGATCGAGCTCGGCGACGGCTTCATCGGCCAGTGCGCCGTGGAGAAGCGGCGCATCCTCATCACCGACATCCCGCAGAACGCGGTGCGCGTCGGGCCGTCGCTGGTGGAAGCCCTGCCGCGCAATATCGTGGTGCTGCCGGTCACCTTCGAAGACAATCTCAAGGCGGTGATCGCCGTTGCCTCGCTCTATGAGTTCGACAAGGCGCACCTGAGCCTCTTGGAGCAGATCACGGCCAGCATCGGCATCGTGCTCAACTCGATCGAGGCGACGATGCAGACGGAAGGCCTGCTGAAGCAGAGCCAGGAGCTGGCCGCCGAGCTGCAGGCGCAGCAGCGCGAGCTGCAGAAGACGAACGAGCAGCTCGAGCAGAAGGCGCAGCAGCTCGCCGAGCGCAACGTCGAGGTGGAGGCGAAGAACCAGGAGATCGAACACGCCCGCCGCGCGCTGGAAGAGAAGGCGACGGAGCTGGCGCTCACTTCGAAATACAAGTCGGAATTTCTCGCCAACATGAGCCACGAGCTGCGGACACCGCTCAACTCGATCCTCATCCTCGGCCAGCAGCTCAGCGAGAACGCCGACGGCAACCTCTCCGACCGGCAGGTGGAGTTCGCGCGCACCATTCACGGCGCGGGCAGCGATCTCCTCAATCTCATCTCCGACATTCTCGACCTGTCGAAGATCGAATCCGGAACCGTGTCGGTCGACGCCGAGGAGCTCTATGTCTCGAACCTGCTCGACACCGTGGGACGGCCCTTCCGGCACATGGCGGATACGCGCGAGCTCGATTTCACCCTCTCGATCGATCCGCTGCTGGAATCGACCATCGTTACCGATTCAAAGCGCCTGCAGCAGGTTCTGAAGAACCTGCTCTCGAACGCGTTCAAGTTCACCACCGAAGGCGGCGTGCGCCTTTCCGCATCGGTCGCCACCAGCGGGTGGAACCCCGAGCACCCGATCCTCAGCCACGCATCGAGCGTCGTCGCCTTCGAGGTCTCCGATACGGGCATCGGCATTCTACCGGAGAAGCAGAAGATCATCTTCGAGGCCTTCCAGCAGGCGGACGCTTCGACCAGCCGCAAATACGGCGGCACCGGCCTCGGGCTCGCGATCAGCCGCGAGCTGGCCGCGCTGCTCGGCGGCGAGATCCAGTTGCGTTCGACGCCCGGGGTCGGCTCGACGTTCACGCTCTTCCTGCCGCAGAAGTACATCGGCGCCCTGACGGTTGCGAAGGAGGACGGCCCCGAGCTGGCGTTGCCCGCGACTGCTGCAGGCGAGACCCAGGCCATCCGCCCGCCGGAGCGCATTCCCGAGCGGATTGCCGACGACCGCGACAATCTCAACCCCGGTGAGGCCGTGTTGCTCGTCGTGGAGGACGATCTGCACTATGCGCGCACCATCATGGAGCTGGCGCACGACAACGGCTTCAAGGTGATTGTCGCACAGCGCGGCGCGGACGCGCTGACACTGGCGACCGAGTTCAATCCCGATGCCGTGTCGCTCGACGTGTTCCTGCCCGACATGCTCGGCTGGAGCGTCTTGAGCCAGCTGAAGCAGAACCCGGTGACGCGGCACATCCCGGTGCAGATGGTCACGGTCGATGAGAACCGGCAGCACGGACTGGCGCAGGGTGCCTTCGCCTTCCACACCAAGCCGACCAGCGTCGATGGGCTGCGCGAGGCGTTGGCGCGCCTCAAGACGTTCGCGCTACCGCGCCGGCGCCAGCTGCTCGTGGTGGAGGACAACGAAGCGGAGCAAATGAGCATTCGCGAGCTGCTGGGACACGACGACATCGATATCGTCGCCGTCTCCTACGGTCAGGAGGCGCTCAACTACATGCGCGCCAACCCCGTTGACTGCGTCGTGCTCGATCTCAAGTTGCCGGACATGACGGGCTTCGCGGTGCTCGACGCGATGGCGCGGGACGAGACCCTGGTCGGCATTCCCGTGGTCGTTTTCACCGGGCGGGAGCTTTCCGCCGAGGAAGACGCCCGCCTCCACAACATGGCACGCAGCGTCGTGGTTAAAGGTGTCGAGTCGCCGGAGCGGCTGCTCGATGAAACGGCACTGTTCCTGCACCGGGTCGTGGGGGATCTGCCGCGGGAGAAGCAGCGCATGCTGGAGCGCCTGCATGCCTGCGACGACGACCTCGTCGATCGAACCGTACTGCTGGTCGACGACGATGCGCGCAACATTTTCGCCCTTAGCAGCGTTCTGGAGCGACGGGGTATGCGCGTTCTGACCGCAACCACCGGCAAGGAGGCGATCGAAAGCCTATCGGCATCACCCGACGTCTCCATCGTTCTCATGGACATTATGATGCCAGACATGGATGGATACGAGACGATGCAGGCCATCCGCGCCGACGGGCGCTGGGGCCGCCTGCCCATCGTTGCGCTGACGGCGAAAGCGATGAAAGGTGACCGCGAGAAATGCCTGCAGGCGGGCGCCACCGACTACCTCGCCAAGCCTGTCAATACCGAGCAGCTGCTGGCCGCGCTGCGGACCTGGCTGCATCGCTAGAAGGGGGTGGCGATGGGCGCACGGGAACCCGTTAACATTCTGCTGGTCGACGATCAGCCCGCAAAGCTTCTGAGCTACGAGGTGATCCTCGGGGAGCTGGGCGAGAACCTGATCAAGGCCAACTCCGCCGGGGAGGCGCTGTCCGCGCTCCTGAAAAACGACGTGGCGGTGGTGCTGATCGACGTTTGCATGCCGGACCTCGATGGCTTCCAGCTCGCGGAAATGATCCGTGGCCATCCACGCTATGAGAAGATGGCGATCATCTTCATCTCCGCGATCCAGGTGACGGACTTCGACCGTATCCGCGGCTACAAGACCGGCGCGGTGGACTATGTTCCCGTTCCGGTGATCCCGGAGATCCTGCGCGCGAAGGTGCGCATCTTCACCGACCTCTACCGCAAGAACCGGCAGCTCGAGGAGCTTGCAGCCGATCTGGAGCGTCGCGTCGCGGAGCGCACCGCTGAGCTGGAGCATTCGACCGAGCGGCTGCGCGAGAGCGAGGACCGGCTGCGCCAGGCGCTGAGCGCGGCGCGCATGGGGACGTGGCGGCGTGATCTGTCGACCCAGATCAGCCAGCGGGATGCGAGCTTCAATGCCATCATGGGGCTGGAGGCGGAAGAATCCACCGCTTCGGTGGAGGAGCGCCTGCACGAGATTTATCCGGACGACCGCGAAGCCGTGACCGCAGCATGGCGCAAGGCGGTGGAGACGCGCGGCGTCTATGAAGCCGAGTTCCGCATCCGGCGCCCCGATGGCGCGGTGCGATGGGTGCGCGACCAGGGACGCTTCATTGCCGGTTCGGACGGACACGCCGACTGCCTCGCCGGGCTCACCCTGGACATCACGGAGCGCAAGCGCGCCGAGGAAGCCCAGGCGCTGCTGATCCAGGAGCTCAACCACCGCGTCAAGAATATGCTGACGACCGTGCAGGCGATCGCGATGCAAAGCCTCAATAGCGGCCACGGCACCGACCGGGAGCGTTTTCTGTCACGCATCCAGGCGCTTGCGACCTGTCACAATCTTCTGACGCGCACGAGCTGGGAAGGCGCCAACCTGCGCGATATCCTGGAAAGCACTTTTGCACCCCACCGGGGGCTGCAGGCCTCGCAGCGCATATCGCTCTCCGGACAGGATGCGCTACTGTCGTCCCGCGATGCGCTGTCGGTGACGCTGGCCCTGCACGAGCTCGTCACCAACGCCGTCAAGCACGGAGCCTTCGCGAACAGCGATGGACGGGTCGATCTTTCCTGGCAGGTCGAGCCGTCGACCCCCACGGCGCGGCTCCGGCTCGCCTGGAGCGAGCAGGGGGGGCCGCCGGTCAGCAAGCCGAACCACAAGGGTTTCGGCTCGCGCCTTTTGTCTTCGCTGGCGGCGCAGTCGGGCGCCGCTTACACCTGCGAATATCTGCGCACGGGTTTCAAATGCGAGCTGGCACTTCCGTTAGAAATGATGAGAGCATGATCGACGTACTGGCAGGCAAGCGGGTGCTGGTGCTCGAGGACGAGCCGCTGATCGCCATGGTGCTGGTGGACATCCTCGAGGAGGCCGGCTGCACGGTGATCGGCCCGGCGCACGATGCCGATCAGGCGGCCTCGCTCATTGCGGGCAACGAGATCGACGTTGCGGTGCTGGACGTGAACCTCGGCTCGGGTCGCACGTCGGCTGCCGTCGCGGATTCCCTCAAGAGCGCCGGCACGCCCTTCATCTTCGCCACCGGCTATGGGGAGATGGGCTTGCGAACCGCCGATCGCGGCCACCTGCGCGTGGACAAACCCTATTGCGCCGACACCATCCTCGCCACGGTCGCACAGGCCCTGCAAGCCGCTTGAGAACGGGGCGAGGGCCGGCGCGCCTCCGACCACGTGCTCGTCTTTCACTGCCGCTTTAACCTTACCGTCGTTGCCGCACAGATCGGTTAGCACCCGGCAGATGCCGGCATTTGCGCGCTCTACCGGCACGATCCTTGCTTCACATAGCGCTCCAATAGGTGCGCCTCCCTTCCGGACGACGGAATGGAGGGCGTAGGGGACAGCGCTTGCCGAAATGAGCCACACTCTTATTTCCCGTTCCGGTGCAGACAGCCAGTTGCGGCGGCGTAAGCGGCTCATCGGCGAGGCGATGTCGATCGCTATCGTCATCGGCGACGTGCTGTGCATCGTCGCGCTGTCGGTGGTGACCGGCGTCGTTTACCATCAGCTCGTATACGGTGCGCCGGGCGATGTGCCGTCGTTCCTGAGGATCGGCGGCGTCATCGCGACGGTGGTTGTGATCTCCAACCTGTTCCGCGGCGAATATCAGCTCAGTCATTTCTTGAGCGTCGCCCCCCATGCGCGGCGCACGCTTCAGCTCTGGAACGTCACCTTCATCTGTCTGCTGCTCGTCGCCTTCATCGGCAAGGTGACGGAGGTCTACTCGCGCGGCTGGCTATTGCTCTATTACGCTTCCGGCCTGCTGGCGCTGCTGTTCCTGCGGTACCTTGCCGTCAAGATCGTGCGCCGCTCCACCGGCAAGAACATGATCGCGACGAAGCGCGTCTTTCTCATCGGCAACGCCGGGCAGATCGAACGCTTTCTCTCCGAGCACCGGCCGCGCCGCGGCGGCATCGAGATCGTCGGCTGCCGTTTCCTGAGCGCCGGTGTGTTGTCGGGCTCGACCGGGGAACGCCAGCGCGCGCTGCAGCGGGAGCTGGCTTCTGTCATTCCCAGCATTCGCCAGCTCGAGCCCGATGCGGTCTTCATCGTGACGCCGTGGTCGGAGCAGTCCGTCGTCGACGGTTGCATCGAGGCGCTGCTGAGCCTGCCGGCGGAAATCCACCTGTTGCCGGGGTATGTCTTCGAGAAATACAGCAACGCGCAGCTCGCACGCCTGGGGCCGATCGCGAGCCTGCAGCTCGTGCGCCTGCCGCTGTCGCGCCTCGAGCTGGTGCAGAAGCGCCTTTTCGACGTGGTGCTGGCAACCGTGGGGCTCGTGCTGCTCGCGCCGCTGCTGCTCGTCATCGCGCTGCTGATCAAGCTCGACAGTCCCGGGCCGGTGTTCTTCCTGCAGCGGCGCTACGGCTTCAACCAGAATCCGTTCCGCATCATCAAATTCCGCACCATGGTAACGCTCGACGACGGGCCCGTCGTGAAGCAGGCGACCCGGGGCGATCCACGCGTCACGCGCGTCGGGCGCTGGCTGCGGGCCTCGAACCTCGATGAGCTGCCGCAGCTTTTCAATGTGCTGAAAGGTGAGATGTCGCTCGTGGGGCCGCGCCCGCACGCGCTGTCCCACAACCGCGAATATGAGCACATCATCGCCCGCTATGCGCGGCGCCATAACGTCAAGCCGGGTATCACGGGATGGGCGCAGGTGCACGGTGTGCGCGGCGAGACCGACACGCAGGACAAGATGCAAAAGCGCGTCGAGTACGACCTGTTCTACATCGAGCACTGGTCGCTCTCGCGCGACTTCATCATCCTGTTATGGACGGTGCTCTCACCCACGGCTTACCGCAATGCGCACTGACCTCTGACTGCGTGCATCGGCGCGTCAGCGTCGACCCGTCAGCCGATCCTCTCGGCACCCTTGAAGCGCCCGTAGACCGAGCGCGATGTGTGCGTGAACAGCACGACATCGTAAGCTTCGGGCTCGCCGCCCATGCCCGGCGATCCGGCCGGCATGCCGGCAACGGCAAGACCGATGGCGTCGGGGCGCTCATCGATGAGGCGCTGCAACGCGGCGACGGGCACATGCCCTTCGAGGATGTAGCCGGAGACCTCTGCGGTATGGCACCCGGCAAGGTCCTGCGGCACGCCCACCTGCCGCTTCAGCGCCTTGACGTTCGGCGAATTGATGACGGTAACGGGAAAGCCGGCCGCCTCGATGTGCTTGCCCCAGTCGGTGCAGCAGCCGCAACTGGGGTCCTTGTGTAGCGTCACGCCGGGATAGGTATGCGCGAAGGCTGCGGGTGCCGCGAAGGACACCGCCGCTGAGCCGATAGTGCCGATTGCCTGCCGCCGGGTGAACATCTCGAGCCTCCGTTGGAATGTTGCCGGAAGGCTAGCACCACTTCGCGGGTGTGCAGCAATAGATTGCGGTGCGGCTTGCGCGCGCTGTGCGTGGACGCGTCACGCCGGCGTCCTTCAAAATAGCACCGGTCCTTCAGAACAGCGTCGCGAGGCCCCACGCGAGGCTGACCCAGAACAGCACCGTGGCGCTGACGGTGAGGATGAATGGCCAGCGGGAGCGCGGCCTTTCCACGGCATTGACGGGCAGCGTCTCGCCCGCGATGAGATCGGGCTGCACTTTGCACAGGAGCGCCGAGGCGCGCTCGATTTCGGACTGATAATCGCGCAGGCGGGCGAGCGTGATGATGTCGTACCGCGCGTAGCCGGGCTGGGCCGCGGCGCCCCCCGCTTCGCCGGAAGAGACTGCCGCCCCGAAGCCGGAGCCGCCCTGTGATGGAGTTTGCAGGTTGTCGGTCACGCCAAGATCACCCATCCGCTGTCCCTGCAGCGGTGCTAATCCATTCACCGGCGGGTCATAAGCTAAATCAAGCTCTAGGCTTAACCGACCGGCCGCTTCAATGCGGCATGTCCGACCGATCAGACGATCTTCTGCTCCACCGCAATGCGGATGAGCTGCATCGGCGTGCGGGCGCTGAACTTGGCCCGCAGTGCCGAGCACGTCGTCGCCACCGTCTTGTAGGAGACGTTTATGAGCGCTGCGATCTCCGACATGCTCTTGCCCTTGGCAAGCAGGCGGAGCACCTCGCGCTCCCGGGTGCTGAGCACCACCGAATCCCCCTGATTACGAAGGAAGGCGATCTTCTGGGCCATGTCCTGGGGCAGGGAATGCCGCCCGGCATGGACTTCGCGTATGGCGTCGAGAAAGGTCTGCGGATCGTCGCTCTTGCTGACGTAACCCTTCGCGCCCCCCTCGATCGCCTGCGCTGCGAACATCGGGTCGTCGTTCATGCTGAACATGATGATGCGGGCGCGGGGCTCGCGCACCATGATGCGGCGGGCAAGCTCGAAGCCGGAGACGTCGGGAAGGTTGATATCGATGACTGCCACATCAGGCTTGTGGGCGGCAAAAACATCCTGTGCCATCGCGGCGTTTCGCGCTTCGAGCATAATCATGTCTCCGGCCTCGGCCAGCAGGGCGCGGCAGCCGGACAACACGATGGGATGGTCATCAACGATCAGGACTTTCACGGCAATGGTTCGTCTTTGTCCAGAGACTGATATATTGTAACAAATAGCCGCGGGAAGTTCGGCGGTCAAATTACGGGAAGAAAATCTGGCCACCGTGGGAGCGATCGCCGGGAAGGGTGGCCATGTCAATACGGTTCCGACTGAATGCGCTGATCGGGGCCGTGACGGCCCTGGGGCTGGTGATCCTGGTCGGGGCGATGATCGTGGGGGCCGGGCCACGCATCCGGGCCGAGAACGACAGCATCATGCGGCTGGCCAAGGAGTTCGTCGAAACGACGATCGAGAGCCTGCAGGGCACGCCGGACCCGGGGGCGCGTCTCAAGGTGCTGCTCGACGGCCTGCGCGAGCTGCGGCACGTCCACATCTACAGCATCGACGATCCGACCCACCCGCACGCACTGGAGGACGAGACCGAGCATAGCGATGCCCCGGCATGGCTGGAGCGGCTCGGACGTTCATCGTCCGTCGTGGAGGTGCCCGTGGTGGTGAACGGCCACGATTTCGGCACCCTCGTCATCGCCCCGCGCTTTTCCGACGAAGCCACCGAGATCTGGGATTCCATCCTCAGCTTCACTTTTGGCGGCGTGGCCATCGGCGTCGCCGCCGTGCTCCTCATCAGCATCATGATCGCCCACCTGCTGAAGCCCATCAAAAGCATCGGCGATGCGCTCATGGTTCTGGAGGCCGGCCGCTACGACGTTGCAGTTCCCGAGAGCGGGCCACCGGAAATCTCCGACATCTGCCGCAAGCTCAACCGGCTCGCGGCGACGCTGGAGACGACGGTTGCCGAAAATCGGCGGCTCGCGCAGCGGATCATTCGCGTGCAGGACGAGGAACGGAAAGACCTCGCCCGCGAGCTGCACGACGAGCTGGGGCCATACCTCTTTGCGATCCGCGCCGCCATCCGCGCCCACAAGGGCGAGCTGCAGCGCGGATCCGACGACCGTGCGCAGCTGCTTCAGAACTGCGACACGCTCGTCGAGCGCATGGAGACCATCCAGCGCATAAACCGTGGCGTGCTGCAGAAGCTGCGTCCCCTCGGGCTCGAGGAATACGGCCTCAAGTCGAAGCTGAAATCGCTCATCGCCATGCTGCGCGAGAGCCATGCCGATGTGGAGATCAACCTCGCCGTCGACGACGACCTGCCGGCCGGTGATGAAACGAGCACGCTCACCATCTACCGCCTGGTGCAGGAGGGGCTGACCAATGCCCTGCGCCACGCCGGCGCAACCGTGATCGATATTTCCGTCGGCACGGCGCTTTCCGACGAAACGCCGCCGGCACTGCGCCAGCCGTCGCGGCCCGTGGTGCATGTGATCGTCACCGACAACGGGCGCGGCCTGCCGGAAGGCGCCAAAACCAACTACGGCATCGCCGGCATGAGCGAGCGTGTTTGGGCTACGGGGGGAGAGATGCGGATGAGCAGCCGTCCGGGCGGCGGGCTCACTTTGGACGCATGGATTCCCATCGTCACCGCTGCCTGATGGCAAATACGCTAGAGGAATAGCGCGTATTTTCGGCGCAATCGTCCATCTGCGGAAAGGCAATTCTCAAATGGACGATCGCCCGCACCGGTCGTGACGATCCGGTGGTTCTTCCCACGGTTAGAGCCCACGCTTCGCACGGCGTTTCTCGACGGATTGCGTTTTGTTTTGCAGCTTTCAGCGCTCCCCGCGTCCAAAAAGGTATGCGCTGGCTCTGTCGCCAAATGGGCACACCGCAACGTGAGATTGCCGTGCACGTGCGCGCAAGTTTGGAAGTCCGTTTCTCAATCTCTCACGTTCAAGATGCCGAAGCCCTCCCTTACCAATGGATGAGGGGGAAAGCGATGCTGCCAATGAGTTGCGCGCGCTTCGCTGATTTCACCCCGTAGCGTGAGTTAGCCGCAGGCGGCTGTCGTCGCCTGTGGTTGGGGGGAGTAAAAAGTAATGCGTTTCGTTCGCGTCACAGCTGCGTCTGCAGCCGCAATAATTGCCGTGTTGTCCACGTCTGCGACCGCACAGGAAACAACGGAGCCGGGCGCTGAACAGCTTCCCCCGGTGGAAGTGATCCAGCAGCAGGCCGCGCCTGCGCCTGCAGCCAAGAAGAAGTCCGCCGCCAAGAAGAAGCAGGTTTCGCCAGCTCCGCAGGCGCCGTCCGCCGCTGTGGCCGCGCCCATCGAGGAGGTGCAGAACCCCAACTCGGTATATGGCTCGCCCGCCAGCGCCGGTGCCGCGGAGCGTGCGTATGAAAGCGCGAGCACGCCCGTCAATCCGGCTCAGCTCATTCCGACGAACCTCCACGGCTTCTCGAGCTCGGCGTCGCACATCACGCCGCAGGACATCGCCGAGGAGCGTCCGCGCAACCTCAACGAGGCGCTGACCCGCATTCCCGGCGTGATCGTCGTGAACGACGACGCGATGGCCCACCACGGCGGCATCGGTATGCGCGGCTCTCCACCGCGCCGCTCGCGCAAGATGCTCGTGATGGAGGACGGCCATACCGTCAACCTGGCGCTGTGGCTCGATCCGTCGGTGCACTATTGGGCGCCCGTTGAGCGCACCGAAGGCGTCGAGGTGATCCGCGGCACCGTCATCACCCATGGCCCGAACAACAACTTCGGCGTCATCAACTCGCGCAACCTGTCGCCCTTCGGACCCGACGAGACGGTGATCAGCTCGGCAATCGGCTTCACCCGCACCAAGGCAGGGTCGTATACGCCCATCAATGAGATCGAAGTCGAGGACGACGGCGAGGTGAAGATAAAGTACGGCGATACCGTGCACGGCAAGTCCGACACCGACATCTCCGCCCGCTGGCACGTGCACACGCGGCAGTCGGTCGACAACGTCGGGCTCGTCGCCTCTTACACCGGTGCCGACGTGCAGGGCGCCTGGGATACCGAGCGGCTGCGGGTCAACGATTTCTACGGCGCCGTCGGCTGGAAGGGCTCATCGTCCGACCTCGTGGTCTCCGCCATCCATGCCCGGCAAAAGGACAACTACGACGAGCAGAACTTCCTCGGCAGCGAGCTGGAGATCGACTTCGAAGATCCCGCCATGGCCACCAAGGCGAACGCGGCGCGGATTGCCGGCGGTCTGGCAGAGCAGCAGTTCAACATGCTGAAGCACTGCAAAACCTGTTTTGCTCCGGCCGCCGGGCTCAACACCTACACGGGTGAAATCTGGCGCGGCCAGGTGGTCCACAACGCGTACCTGGACGAAGACACCACGATCACCAGCCGCTTCTATGCGGGCTATCACCGTCGTGACCGCTACCAGCTCGTTTCGACGGAATCGATGCCGAGCGGCATTCCGGGCTCTCCGCCCGACGTTGAGACGGATCCCGATGGCGAGCAGGAGATCAAGCTCGGCATCGACAGCATGTTCGGCCGTCTGCGCACGTTCCGCCACCTCGGCGGTGAAGTGCGCGGCGAGTGGGCAAACCGCGATCTGCTCGGCTTCCGCCAGGATTTCCAGGCGGGCATCCGCTACGAATACCAGGACATGACGAACAAGAACGTCCTCGGCCGCAACAACGAGATCATGAAGAACGGCAATAAGGGCGTCGTCGACTTCTTCGACCGCTCCCTCGATGCCAACACGGTCTCCGCGTTCATGCAGTCGAACATCTACGTGGCGAAAGACTTCAACGTGCTGCCGGGCATCCGCTTCGAGTGGTACGATGTCAGCCGCAGCAACCGCGTGGTTGCTGCCGAGGAAGGCGAAGCGGAGGGCGCCAGGAATTGTAACGGCGTGCCAGGGGCAACCACGTGCCTCGAGATCGAGGAAATTCTGTCGAACCCCAATCCGGCGCGCGAGAGCACCTCGAGCTTCAACGCCCTGCCGGGTATCGCGTTCGCCTATACCGGCCTCAGGAGCACGACCGTCTATGGCGGCTACCACCGCGGTCTGACGACGTCCGTCCTGCGCAACGAGGATTTCCCGGCGCCGGATGAGATCGGTGACAACTTCAACATCGGCCTGCGTAGCTCGGCCATCAAAGGCTTCAACTTCGAAGTCGCCGGCTTCTACCAGCTGTTCGAGAACTTCCAGTACGGCGAATCGTTCTCGGCCATCACTGGCGACCGCGAGTTCGGCCGCGCCGATAAAGTCGAGGTCAGCGGCGTCGAGCTTTACGGCCGTCTCAACTCACAGCCGTTCACCGGAGGTCCGCTCAACTTCTTCGCCGCCGGTAACTACACCTACGCGCGCAGCATCCTGAAGAACGCCTACACCTACGACGACACCGGCAGTATCGAGGACGTCTATAACGGCAATCGTGTTCCCGAGACGCCGTGGCACGTCGCTGCGCTCACGCTGGGCGTCGAAGGCACCACGGGCTGGCGCTGGAACGCCAGTGCGACGTGGACCTACCGCGGCTCGTTCTTCACTGACGCCGCCAACACGCCGTACGGCCTGGGCGGAGAATACGACTGCTCCGGCGGCGAGTGCGATATCGAGGAGGCCGGCGAAGGCGGCGGTGTGCCATCCGTGTGGCTGCTGTCGGCTCGCTTCAACCTCGAGCTCGGTGATACCGGTGCCAGCATATTCGTGGCCGGCGACAACCTGCTCGACAAGTTCTATCTCACCGACCGCGAGGACGGCATGAAGCCGGGACTTGGCCGCACCGTCTGGACCGGGTTCTCCTACAAGTTCTGATCCGACTGAAAGCGTCTCCCGACGCTGAGCCGCTCCCATACCCCCAGGGTGGGAGCGGCCTTTTTTTTTATCGGTGCTCCCGCAGGAAGATGATCGCTCAATCCCGCAGCGTCAGGTGCGCAGCCCCGTGGCAGAAGCGTCAGCGCGCCGCCAGGGAAGAGAGCAGCTTCTGCTGCTCCGGCGGGCGTATTGGAATATGCCGCAGCATTTTGTGCTTCTCGACGATGCGGGCGAGGAGCGCGCCGAGCAGAACGCCGCCGGGCGCGGACAAATTCTCACCCGGACATTCGATGAAGGCGAGCCCACGGTTGTGGGCTTCCCGGTAGCGGGCCTGCTCGCAGATCGCGCCGGGCAGCAGATTGAAGTCGCTCACCTCGAGATAGGCCCGCGCCGCTTCTTCCTCTCCGGGATCGAGCAACCGTGACAGAGCCGCATAAAGCCGCGACTTGGGAATGCCCGAGGCGCGCAAGCCGTAGAACAGCTCCGCTGCGGGCTGGAGATCGTCGAAGCAGGCCCCCGTCGGCTGCACCACGAAATGGGCGACGCTCGCGATTTCCATCGTCAGCTCGGGGTCGCGGCCCGGCCCGTCGACAATGAGCAGGTCGACATCGGATTCGCTGGCGATGGCGGAATCGACGTTGCCGTAGGCGGCGACGTTGAGCGGCGGAAATACGCGATGCTGCTCGCGCTGATGCTGCCAGCGGCTGACGGTTCGCTGGCCTTCGTCGAGATCGGCCAGAGAGGTGTTGAGGCCGCGCCGAGCGGCAACGGCACAGAGTGCGCGGGCGAGAGTGGATTTGCCGACACCGCCCTTGCGGCTTACGAACGCGACCACGACTGTCATTTTTTACACCGTACCCATACCAACTCGCGCCACCGGCTTATGGTTAAATAACGGCGGCAGATGGGCAGGGCAGGATCGACCCGTGCGGTGGAAACAGCGGACCGCTGGTCGATGGTGACATGTGGTGGGGCATTATTCGTGTCGACATTGGGGGCCGGCCGGGCGATGCCGGACTGCCCGTCCGTGCTGCATGGTTTAGAACTGGCCTGCATGGCAGACACGGATGGGACCGGATTTTGAGAAGCACGAGCGCATGAGCGAGAAGATGCCGTCTGCCGCCGAAGTTCAGCCGAACGACCTCGACGCCTTCTGGATGCCATTCACGGCCAACCGCGATTTCAAGCGGGCGCCCCGGCTGTTCGCGGCGGCCGAGCGCATGCATTACGTGACCGCGGACGGGCGCCACGTGCTGGACGGCACGTCGGGGCTGTGGTGCGTCAACGCCGGGCACTGCCGTCCGCGCATCGTCGATGCCATCCGCCGCCAGGCGGGCGAATTGGACTTCGCCGGAACATTCCAGATGGGGCACACGAGGGCGTTCGAATGTGCCTCGCGCCTCGTCAACATCGCGCCGCCCGGGTTCGACCACGTCTTCTTCACCAATTCGGGTTCCGAGGCGGTCGATTCAGCGCTCAAGATTGCACTCGGCTATCACCGCGCGAACGGCAACGCCGGCAAGACGCGGCTGATCGGACGCGAGCGCGGCTATCACGGCAGTAACGTCGGCGGCACCTCGGTGGGCGGCATCGCGGCCAACCGCAAGATGTTCGGCCCGCTGCTCGCCGGCACCGACCATCTGCGCCACACGCACGATCTGGAACGCAATGCCTTCAGCCGCGGACAGCCGTTGCACGGCGCGGAGCTGGCCGACGATCTGGAACGGCTCGTTGCATTGCATGACGCTTCCACCATCGCCGCTGTCATCGTCGAGCCGGTGGCTTGCTCTGCCGGCGTCTACGTTCCGCCCCAGGGCTATCTGCAGCGGCTCGCCGCGATCTGCGCCAGGCACGACATCCTTCTCATCTTCGATGAGGTCATCACCGCGTTCGGCCGCCTCGGCGCGCCCTTTGCGGCGGAATACTTCGGCGTCGAGCCGGACATCATCACCACCGCGAAGGGCATCACCAACGGGGCGGTGCCGATGGGCGCGGTGTTCGTGCGCAGAAAGATCCACGATGCCTTCATGCAAGGCCCCGAAACGGCGATCGAGCTGTTCCATGGCTACACCTATTCGGGTCATCCGCTGGCCTGCGCCGCGGCCCTCGCAACCCTCGAAACGCTGCAGGAGGAGAGGCTGCTCACCCGCGCCGCCGCGCTCGCGCCGTACTGGGAGGAGCGCGTGCACTCTCTCGCCGGGCTTCCGCACGTCATCGATATTCGCAATATCGGCCTCATCGGCGCCATCGAGTTCGAGCCCATCGAAGGCGCGCCCGGCCGCCGCGCCCACGCGCGCTTCCTCGAAGCCTTCCAGCGCGGTTTGCTGGTGCGCGCGACCGGCGACGTGATTGCGCTGGCGCCGCCGCTCATCATCTCGAAAGATGAGATCGACGAGCTGATCGGCGTGATGGCGGATGTTCTGCGCTCCGTCGGCGATTAGGGGATCGGGATGGAAATCCCGATCCCCCGCATTGCATCTCGCGGGTGCTTTTTAGAATGCCTCCCGCACCGCCGCGTCCGTGTCCGGCGTCGCGAGCCGTTCCAGCGGCTTGCGGCCGAACATCAGGAACAGCGTCGGCGTCAGGAACGCATCGAGCAGCGTCGCCGATATGAGGCCGCCGAAGATGGTCACGGCAACCGGATGCAGGATCTCCTTGCCGGGCTCGTCGGCGCCGATGAGCAGCGGCACGAGCGCAATGCCCGCGGCGAGCGCCGTCATCAGCACGGGGCGTAGCCGCTCCAGCGTTCCACGCACCACCATCTCGCGGCCGAAGTGCTCGCCTTCGAAGAGCACGAGATTGATGTAGTGGCTGATCTTCAGGATGCCGTTGCGCGTCGCGATGCCGGCGAGCGTGATGAAGCCGATGGCGCTGGCCACCGAGAACGGTTGACCTGCAACCCAGAGCGCCGCGACGCTGCCGATCAGCGCCAGCGGCACATTCCCCATGATGATCAGCGCGAGCACGCCGGATCTGTAGCGTGTGTAGAGCACCACGAAGATGAGGAGCAGCGACGCCGCCGACAGCAGGCCGATCATCCGAGAGGCCTCCTCCTGCGCCTGGAACTGGCCCTCCAGGCTGGCGAAATAACCTTGGGGCAGGGTGGTGCTCGAAATGGCGGCGCGTATATCCGCAACGATGCGTGCCATGTCCGAGCCGTCCGTGTTGGCGAAGACGGCGATACGCCGGCGCCCGTTCTCCCGCTGGATCTGGTTGGGGCCGTCGGTCTCGCTGATATCGGCGATGGCCGCCAGCGGAATGCGCCCCGCGGGGCTTTCGATCAGCATCTCGCCGAGCGCGCGGGTGCTGCGGTCGGCATCCGATAGCCGCACGACGACGTCGAAGCGCTTCTGCCCGTCGGCGATCTGCGACACCACCTGCCCGTTCGAGAGCGCCTCCAGGGCCTCCGTCACCTGGTTGGGATTGAGCCCGTAGAGCGCCGCCTTGGCATAATCGACCCGCACCTGGAGCTGCGGAATGCGCACCTGCTTTTCCGTTTGCAGATCGACGACGCCGGGGATGCTGCGCATGCGCTCTTCCAGCTCCGCAGCAAGGCCACGCAGCGTGTCGTAGTCGTCGCCGTAAATCTTGAGCGCGAGCTGCGCGCGCACGCCCGACAGCATGTGGTCGAGCCGGTGCGCAATGGGCTGGCCGACCGTGATGCTCGCGGGCAGCGCCGACAGCCGCCCGCGGATATCGGCCAGTACCTCCTCGCGGCTGCGCTCCGATTTCACGAGGTCCACGTCGAGCTCGCTGTTGTGCACGCCCTCGGCATGCTCATCGAGCTCGGCGCGGCCGGTGCGCCGGCCAACGGACCGCACCTCCGGCACGCCGGCGACGATCTCTTCCGCGAGCCGTCCGACGCGGTCCGATTCAGCGAGGCTGATGCCGGGCTGCAGCACGACGCTCACCAGCACCGTGCCCTCGTTGAAGGCGGGAAGGAACGCGCGTGGCAATGCGAGCCCGGCCGCCACCGCGGCAATGATGGCCACCACCGGCAGGCCGATCACGAAGCCCGGCCGTGCGAAGCACCAGCCGAGTGCAGACGCCTGCCAGCGCTTCAGGACGCGCACGAGCAGCCCGTCGTGCTCGGAGAGGCTGCGCATCCGCGGCAGGAGCCAGTAGCTCAAGACCGGCGTGACGGTCAGCGAGACGACGAGGCTGGCAAGGATGGAGACGATGAACGCGATGCCGAGCGGCGTGAACAGCCGCCCTTCGATGCCGGACAGCGCGAACACCGGCATGAAGACCAGCACGATAATGATGGTGGCGTAGACGATGCCGGACCGCACCTCCATCGCCGCCTGTGCGATCACCTCGATGATGGAGCGTCTGTCCCGCCCGCCGGCGGCCCGGTGCAGGCCGAGGCGCCGATAGATGTTTTCCACGTCCACCACCGCGTCGTCGACCAGCGCGCCGATCGCGATGGCGAGGCCACCCAGCGTCATGGTGTTGATCGACATGCCCATGAGCTGGAAGACGAGCAGCGTCGTCAGCACGGAAAGCGGGATTGCCAGCAGCGATATGAAGGTCGTCTGCCAGTTGAGGAGGAACAGGAAGAGGACGATCGCCACACAGATCAGCGCCTCCACAAGCACCCGCAGCAGGTTGGCGATCGAGGTCTCGATGAACCCCGCCTGCCGGAACTGGATGTCCGTGGTGCGCACGCCCTCGGGCATGATCCGCTGCAACTCCGGCAGCATCTCCTCGATCTGCCGCGTGATGCGCACCGTATCGGCGCCGGGCTGCTTCTGCACGGCGAGGATCACGCCGGGCTGTCCGTTGAACCCGGCCTCGCCCCGTTTCGTGCGCGCGGCGAAATCGACGTCCGCGACCTGGTGCAGCGCGATGACGTGCCCGTCGCGGTAGGCGACGGCAAGGTTGCGCAAGTCCTCGATGCGGGTCGTGCGCGCGATGTTGCGGATGAGGTATTCGCGCGCCTTGAGGTCGACGAAGCCGCCCCCGGTATTGGCCCCGAACTGCTTGATCGCCTTTTCGATCGCATCGTATCCGATGTCGAGGCTGGTCATGCGCCGCGGATCGGGTACGACGCGATACTGACGCACCTCGCCCCCGAGGGGAATGACCTGGGCGACGCCGGGTACCGTCAGCAGTTGCGGGCGCACGGTGAAGTCCGCCAGCTCGCGCAGCGTCATCGCATCGACCGTCGTGCTCGACATGGCGATGAGCATGATCTCGCCCATCACCGAGGAGATCGGCCCCATCTGCGCCGCGACGTTGCGCGGCAACTGCTCGCGCACGAGCTGCAAGCGCTCAGCCACCTGCTGGCGGGCGCGGTAAATTTCCACCGACCAGTCGAACTCGACATAGACGATGGAGAGGCCGGCGCTGGAGACGGAGCGCACGCGGCTCACGCCGGGCATGCCGTTCATCGCCGTCTCGATGGGGTAGGTGACGAGAAGCTCGACCTCCTCGGGCGCAAGGCCTTCCACCTCCGCCATCAGCGTGACGGTGGGTCTGTTGAGATCGGGGAAGACGTCGACCGGCAGCGCGCGCAGTGTCACGAGCCCGTAAAGCGCCAGCGCCAGGGCGCCGATGATGACAAGCAGGCGATTGTTGAGGCTGGCGCGGATGATTGCATCGAACATGGCTGCCTCACCGCACCTGGTTGATGAGCTCGGCGCCGTCGACGACGATGCGCTCGCCCGCCTCTACGCCGTCGAGGATCACCACGTGCTCGCCGTCGAGCGGCGCAACGTGCACCGGCAGCGGCTTGAAGAGCTGCGGTCCTTCCTTCGCCCACACCTGGGGCAGACCGTTCGGGGCGCGCACCACCGCGGCATCCGGCAGCACGATGCCGTCGATGAGCTTGCCCTGCTGGATGAGCACTTTCACCGCCGAACCGATGGTGAGCCCTTCGTGCGTCTCGTCCACCTTGAACTGCAGCGGTTGCGTCTGCTGGCGCAGTGAAGGCGCGCGCCCGACGAAGGCGAGCTTGATCGAATGGTTTTCAGGATCGAGCGCGTGGGCGGCGGCGATGTCCGGATCGGCGTGCTCCGCGCCGCCGATGGCTTCGATCCACAGCCGGTGCGGATCGACGATCTCGAACAGCGTATCGCGCGTCGTTACAACCTGGCCGGCGCGTACGTTGGCGACCGAGATGATCCCGGCGACGGGCGCCTTCAATGGAATCAGCTCGTTGTCCTTCTGCACCAGCACACGCTGCTGCTCGCGCAGGGCTTCGAGCTCGGCGCGCGTATCGTCGATTTCCTTTTGCGCAACGACGCCGGCGATGCGGCTGAGGCGCGCGAGCTTCTGCTCGGCGATCTTGAGCTTGCCCGCCACCTCGGCGGTGAGCTGCTGCATGGTTCCAAGGTCGGCGATGGGAATGCTGGGCGACAGGTACGCCAGCACCTCGCCGGCTTCGACGCGCTGGCCAACGTGGGAGATGCCGCGCTCAGATAGCTCGATGCGTCCATCCATCGGCGCCTGCACCTGGCCGAACGATGATGGATCGGGCACCACCGTGCCGATCAGCTCGCGGCTGCGGCGCGTCGGCTTCTCTTCCGCGATCACCGTGCGCACGTTGAGCAGGCGCTGCGAGGGTTTCGGCAGGTACACGTCGCCATTGGGCAGCCTGCGCGGCACAGCGGTCTGCGTGCCGGCCGCGGGTGCGGGCTCCTCGGCGTGGTCGTGGCCTTCATGCGCGCGCGCGGTTTGCGGATGCGCGGCGATCGCGATTGTCACCCCCAGCAGCAGAAGCATCGGCAGGACGCGCTGGGATGCGGCGGGAAAGTGCTTGTCGCGCTTGCCGTCCTCGATAGCCGCGGACAGCGCGACGGGGCGGAATGCGAAGGCGAGAACGAATCCGAACAGCGCCGCGAGTCCCGCGATGATCCAGGTGTAGATGTTCGCCAGTGCCGCCGCCCAGGTGGCAGCCGCCGCCGCGTCCGCATGCTCGGCTTCCGGGATGGTCAGATCGCCGGAGAGCTCGGTCGTTGCGCCGTCAACGGTGACGACGAACTTCAGCGGCTTGACGCCGGGATCATCCGCCCAGGGCGCGGCGATCTCGTACGTGCCGGGGTTCGCCGCCGTGGCGGTTCCTCCGGGAATGCCGTCGACCGTGAGCGTCACAGTCGCGCCTTCGACCGGCGCGTTCGTTGCCTCGCGGTCGAGGTAGATCTTCAAGGCACGATCGGCCACTTCGCCGACGAGTTCGAGCTCTTTACCGGCGATCTCGATCTGCGGCATGGCGCGTCCCGCCGCGGGGGCGGGCTCGTCGTGGTCATGGTCGCCGTGGGCGAGTGCAACGGCGGAGATCGTGAAAAAAGAAAGCAGTAGCGCGATAACGCGAGTCATGGCGGCGTCCCGAAGCTCGAAGGGCATCGTGGCAGCGCGGAAAGGAACGTTGCTGTGTCGGCGGTATGCCGGATGCGGCGCTCGCGGCGCCTTGCCCGTTCAATCGCAGCGCTGATCGTCGAAGGCAGACCGCGCGAGCAGTCCGGCCCGGATCACGCCGTCAGCCTTGGGGGACGCAGGGGAGGATAGGGGAGCTGGCCGTAGGGCAGTGCACCGTTGCGCTCCAGGTGAGCCTGCGCCGCATCGGCGCTGGGCGGTACGAATCCGCTGGATGCGAGCAGCGCCGTCGCGACGCAGCAATGCGCATGCACGTGCATGCAGTCCTGATCGTGTCCGGGATGGTTGTCGTGCTGGCCGCCGCTGGGAGTATGGGCGAAATAGGCGACATCAGTGGGGCCGGCCGCGTCGGCTTCGTTTGCGTTGAGGATATCGCTCGCGTCGTGCCCATGCGCAAAGCCGTGCTCGTGCAGATGTAACACGGGCAGACCGCCGCCGCCCAGCATTGCCAGGGTGACGAGCGTCACGATCATGAAGCGTCTGACGATCCTGTTCACGCCGCCAGCAAACCTGCCCGCGTCCCATTCGTCAAGGCTGGCGTGACGAGGCACCCGCGACATCGAGGCCAAAGGAGAAGGCCTCCGTAACACGGCTTCGTCAAAGATGGGCAATAAGGATGGGTGCGAAAGATTCACCGTTAGGAGATGAACAATGAAAATCTCTACGTTCGCCGCCGCCGGTATGGCCGCCGTTCTCGCCGCTTTCGCCTTTGCCGGATCGGCCGGGGCGCACGGCTTCGACAACTGCACGCAGGAGCCGAAGGACAAGTGGAAGCCGCAGGCCGAGGCCGAGGCTGCCGCGAAGGCCGCGGGTTATACGGTCACGCGCTCCAAGGTGGAGGGCTCGTGCTACGAGGTCTATGCCAAGGACAAGGACGGCAAGAAATTCGAGCTGTTCTACAACCCGGTCGATCTTACGCTGGTTGAAAAGCACGACGACTGAGCGGGCTCTGTCGCACCGCGCCACATGTCATCCACTTGTCTTGCGGGTTTGAGCAATCTCAACCTTGAGGCGCGTTAGCTATCCTAACCGCCGAAGGGCGCCTCGATCGGGGCGCCCGGCAGGAACCGGGATCCGAGGCTCCGTGACAGTCCGCAATCTTGAAAAGCTGCTCGCCCCGCGCTCCGTCGCTTTCGTCGGGGCGAGCCCCGAGCCCGGCTCGGTGGGCGCCATCATCGCGCGCAATCTTCTCTCGGGCGGGTTTGCCGGACCGATATGGTTCGTCAACCCCCGCCACGCCGAGATCGAAGGAGCGCCGTGCTTCCCTTCGCTCGAGGCGTTGCCCACAGCGCCCGACCTCGTCGTGGTGGCAACGCCGCCCGCAACCGTTCCCGGCATCATCGCCGAAGCCGGTGCACGTGGGGCGCGCGCCGCCGTCGTCATCACCGCGGGTATCGGCGGCCCGCTGCGCCAGCGCATGCTCGACGCCGCAAAGCCCTACTGCTTGCGCATCGAGGGCCCGAACTGCCTCGGCCTCGTGCTGCCGCACATCGGACTCAACGCCAGCTTCTCGCACCGGATGCCCATTGCAGGCGATCTCGCCTTCATTTCCCAGTCGGGTGCGCTCGTCACCGCCATCATCGACTGGACGGCCTCGCGCCGCATCGGTCTTTCGCAGGTGATCTCGCTGGGCGACATGGCCGACGCCGACTTCGGTGACTTCCTCGATTACCTCGCCGGCGACCCGACGAGCCGCGCTGTGCTCATCTACATGGAGCAGATGACGGCCGCGGCGAAGTTCGTTTCCGCGGCGCGGCGCGCTTCGCGCGTCAAGCCTGTCATCATTCTGAAAGCGGGCCGCAACGCCGCCGCGGCCAAGGCGGCCATGTCGCATACCGGCGCGCTCGCGGGCTCGGATGCCGCCTACAACGCGGCCTTCCGCCGTGCGGGCGTGCTGCGCGTGAACGAGCTGCGCCAGCTCTTCGATGCCGCAGAAATCCTTTCGGCGTCCCCGCACCTCGGCGGCGAGCATCTCACCATCCTCACCAACGGCGGCGGCGCCGGCGTCCTCGCAACCGATGCGCTCGCCGATCTCGGCGGCCATCTTGCCGACCTACACCAGCCGACCGTCGATGAATTGAATAAAGTGCTCCCCGCCACGTGGTCCGGCGCCAACCCCGTCGACATCATCGGCGATGCGCCCCCCGAGCGCTATCGCGCCGCGATGGAAGTCCTGCTCGGCGATCCGACGACCCACGCCTTGCTCGTCATGAACTGCCCTACGGCGCTCGCCTCCAGCGATGCGGCGGCGAGCGTCGTGGTGGAGGAGGTCGCGCGGCACCATCGCACGCATGCGCGCCGCGTCGTCCTGACGAGCTGGCTCGGCGCCGATGCAGCCGCCCAGAGCCGGCGTATGTTTGCCGAAGCAGACATCCCGACGTTTTCAACGCCGGAGGGCGCGGTCGAAGGTTTCATGCAGCTCGTGCGCTATCGCCGCGCGCAGGACGAGCTGATGCAGGTGCCGCCTTCCGCGCCCGAAGCCATGCATTTCGATGCGGCGGAAGCGAACCACATTCTCGACGACGCGCTGGCCGCGAAGCGCACGGTGCTTTCCGAGGCCGAGGCGAAGGACCTGCTCGCAAGCTACGGCATTCCGGTCGTGCGCACGCTGCGTGCAGCCGACCCGGCGGAGGTCGAGCGCCGCGCCGCGGAGATCCTCGAGCATCACCGCGCGTGCGTCGTCAAGATCGTGTCCGACAACCTGACCCACAAATCCGACGTGGGCGGCGTGCGTCTCGCCATTCCCACGCCCCGGGATGCGCGCATCGCAGCGGAGGAGATGCTCGTCAACGTGCGCGAGTTACGCCCGAATGCGGTGCTGCGCGGCTTCACGGTGCAGGCCATGATCGAACGCGCCCGCGCCCACGAGCTGATCATCGGCGCCAGCGAGGATGCGACCGTCGGGCCGCTGATGATGTTCGGGGCGGGCGGCACCTCGGTGGAGGTGACGGCGGACACCGCCCACGCGCTCCCGCCGCTCGACTTGAAGCTCGCCAACCAGATGATGCGCGAAACGCGTATCTACCGTCTTCTGAAGGGCTATCGCGACCGTCCCGCGGCCGACCTCGACGCCATCGCGCTCGCGCTCGTGCGTCTGAGCTATCTCGTCGCCCGCCATCCGGCGATCCGCGAGGTCGACATCAACCCGTTGCTCGCCGACGAGCATGGCGTCATCGCGCTCGACGCGCGCGTGGGCATTGCCGATCCGGCCGTGAAGCCGCGCGAGCCGATGGCCGTGCGTCCCTATCCTGTGGAGTGGGAGCGCAAGGCCGAGGTCGCCGGCATCGGCGCGGTGACGCTGCGGCCCATCCGGCCCGATGACGAGCCTCAACACGTGAAGCTCTGGGCGAAGATCGCGCCCGAGGATCTGCGCATGCGCTTCTTCACGGCGGCGCCGGAGCGCACGCTCCGCTTCGTCGCCCGCATGACGCAGATCGATTACGCCCGCGAGATGGCGTTCGTGGCTGCCACGGAGAACGAGCTTCTGGGCGTCGCGCGCCTCATCGCGGACCCCGACTATCGCCGCGCCGAGTTCGCGGTGATCGTGCGCTCCGATCTCAAGGGCAAGGGCCTCGGCTCGCGGCTGATGGAGCACCTCATCGCCTATGCCCGCGCCGAAGGCCTCGGGGAACTCCACGGCGACGTGCTGACCGAGAATACGGCGATGCTGAAAATGTGCCGCGCGCTGGGTTTCGATGCCGTCCACGATCTGGAGGCGGGGCTCGTTCGCCTGACGCTATCGCTCGCAAAGAACCCATAGCATCGCTCGCGTTCTGCGCTTCCACACCGCACGTGGTCGACGCTGACGCAGATCAATCCGTTTTGCCGCAGCGAACGGCGCGGGCGGCAATTGCGGTTCGCGCTATGCTGTCGCGTATGGATATCTGCCGATCGACTGAGAAAACATCGCCTCGGACAGCGTCGGCCCGGGGCATGCTGCGCACCGCTTTTGCGATGGCGAGCCTCGCCGTCCTTGTGTCCATTCTGCTGGCCAGCGGGGCAGGGGCCGTCGAGGTCGGCAATCCCGAACGTGGGCTCGATTATGCGCGGCGGATTTGCGCCAGCTGCCATGCCGTCGAGCCGGGGACGACCTTCCTCTTCAGCGATATCCCGAGCTTCGAGGACATCGCAAACTCCGAAGGCATGAGCCCGCGCGCGCTCGTGGTGTGGCTGACGACATCCCACCCCAACATGCCCGATCTCATCGTTCCTCCCGACGATATGGACGACGTCATCGCCTACATCATGAGCCTGCGCGGTCGCGAGGAATGAGAGAGCCGCTTTGACCGTTCGTTTGCCCATCCAATATTAGGCTCGTGCAGTCCCGTGGCCACAGCGTTCGAGATGCGCCATGAAGTCTCTGCCGAAGCATATGATCGCCATGGAGTTTGATGGAGCGGGGCAGCCGCTGCGCCAGGTGCACCGCGCCGTAAAGGCGCCCAGCGGCGGCAACATCCTGATCGAAGTCGCCGCATGCGGTGTGTGCCGCACCGATCTGCACGTCGTCGATGGCGACCTCCAGCATCCCAAAAGGCATGTCATCCCCGGCCATGAGGTTGTGGGGCGCGTAATCGCTGTCGGACCCTCGGCGCGTCATCACAAGATCGGCGACCGCGTGGGTGTGCCCTGGCTCGGCTTCACGTGCGGGCGCTGCCGCTATTGCCGTCGCGGCCAGGAGAACCTTTGCGAGCGCGCGAAGTTCACCGGCTACACGATCGATGGCGGATACGCTCAGTATATTACAGCCGATGCGCGCTACGCCTTCGCGCTGCCCGACGCCTACAGCGATGCAGAGGCCGCGCCGCTGTTATGTGCAGGCCTCATCGGCTACCGGTGCTGGAAGCTGGTGCGGGCCGCAAAGCGCCTCGGCATCTACGGCTTCGGCGCAGCGGCGCACATCGTGGCGCAGCTCGCGGTCCATTCCGGACAGGAGGTCTATGCGTTTACGCGGCCGGGCGATGCCGCAGCACAGCGTCTCGCGCGCGAGCTGGGCGCCGTCTGGGCAGGGCCGTCCGATACGGTGCCGCCCAAGCCGCTCGACGGGGCGATCATCTTCGCGCCGGTCGGAGCGCTGGTGCCCCTGGCGCTCGCCGCACTCGACAAGGGTGGCACGCTGGTGCTCGGCGGCATTCACATGTCGGATATTCCGCCGCTCCCCTATGATCTGTTATGGGGCGAGCGCACTGTGCGGTCGGTTGCGAACCTGACGCGGCAGGACGCCATCGAGTTTCTCGAGCTGGCGCCGCGCGTGCCCATCCGGCCGCGCGTGACGACCTTTCCGCTCACCGATGCGAACGCTGCCATCGAGACGGTGCGTAAGGGCGGCCTCGTGGGCGCCGCGGTGCTCCAGGTGGATGGAAATTGGAGCGGGTGAAGGGAATCGAACCCTCGTATTCAGCTTGGAAGGCTGCTGCTCTACCATTGAGCTACACCCGCTTAGGCCGTGTTTATTGCGGTGCGACGGCCGCTTTGGCAAGCGGACAAAAGAGACATAAGCAGAACAGATTGCCGAGGCGAGATAACGTCGCGTCCCGGAATTACGCGAGACGCCGCGCAGGATACCCGCAGATCTCCCTACCCGTCGAACGCTACAGTGCCTAAAAAGGCTGCCGGGACGCGTTACGCCTGAAGGCGGCGTGGGGGGAAGATGCATTTTTTTCGTCACGGCGCCGCATTGGCCGCGCTAGTGCTGGCGGCCGGCTGTGCCTCCATTCCGAACAATCCGCTGGGTCTCAACCGCGTCGCGTCGATGCGGCTGGAGACCGTCGACGTTCAGGTCGCCCCGGACGCCACGGTCTGGTGGGGCCAGGCCGAGCGCGATTTCGCCGAAAAGCACGGGGCAGAGGTCGCGGCCGAGTTGCGCAAGACCAGAGTGGGTGCCGAGGAGGTGGAGAAGGATGCCAGCTCGGCCGTCGCCAACTCGCCGGCCGCCCAGGCCTATATTCGCCAGGAGGCCGCGCGGCGGCTTCAAGCCGGTCTGTTGCGCGAGGTCAGCGCCGAAATGCACGGCCAGGAGCCGGTCCGGCTCGAGGTGACGATCCACCAGGTGGTCATGCCATCGGCGGCACAGCGCGCCGTGCTCGGAGGCCAGCCGATGCTAAACGCGACTGTCCGCCTCATAGAGGGCGGCTCGGGCAAGGAAATCGCCGCCTATCCCAACCTCGCCGTGGCCATCAACGCCGGCAATGGCGTCCTGGGCGTCATGGTGGATCAGTTCGCCACCGGGGACCATTTCGACGAGCTGGTAACCAAGTTTTCGGCGCAATATAGGCAGTGGCTGATCAAGACCTGACAGGCACGGGCAGACGAGGCTGGAGCGCAAGAGCATGCTGGTGGTGACGACCAACGACCTCCCCGGATACCAGGTGGTGAAGCAACTCGGCGTCGTCCGCGGCCTCACGGTCCGCTCCCGCAGCGTGGTGGGAAATATCGGTGCGGCGATCCAGATCTTTTTTGGCGGCCATATCTCCCTATATACCAAGCTCGCCGAGGAAGCCCGCCAGGAAGCCTTCGACCAGCTCATCCGTCATGCCGAGGAGCGCGGGGCAAATGCAGTGCTTGCCATGCGCTACGATGCCAACGAGATCGCCTCGGCGGTCACGGAGGTATTGGCCTATGGCACGGCGGTCGTCGTGGAGCCGGCACCCTGATCGAGGGGCGGAGACAATTCTGTCACGAGCAAGTGACAAAGGGGAAAAGTTCGGCTAAGTATGCCGCCCCCGTGGTGGAAAGTGCACTTCACCGCGAAGAAGGGGTGTAGCTCAATTGGTAGAGCGTCGGTCTCCAAAACCGAAGGTTGGGGGTTCGAGACCCTCCGCCCCTGCCAAATTCTGTGGTCACATCCGTGGCGAGGGCGCCGGATGTGCCAAACAACCGGCGCTGGGGTGCGTTAGGTTGTCGCATGGCGCCCGGGAAAGTCGATTTTATGGCCAAATACAACCCGGTCCAGTTTATTCAAGAGGTTCGTCAGGAGACGTCCAAGGTCACCTGGCCCACTTGGAAAGAGGTGTGGATCACCACCCTCATGGTGTTGGTCATGGTCAGTATGGCCTCGATTTTTTTCCTCGTCACGGATCAGGCGATTGGTTGGCTCGTTCAGCTCGTGCTGGGCGGAAACCGCTGAACCGGAGCTGAGAGCTGGTGTCTACCCAAGTCGCGCAAACGCGCCCTGAAAGAGCGGCCATGGCGAAGCGCTGGTATATTGTCCACGCATACACGAACTTTGAGCGCAAGGTGGCCGACGCCATCCGCGAGCGCGCCAAGGCCGCCGGCCTTGAGGATCTTTTCGAGGAAGTCCTCGTTCCGACCGAGGAAGTCATCGAGGTCAAGCGCGGCCGGAAGGTGCAGGCCGAACGGAAGTTCCTGCCCGGCTACGTGCTGGTGAAGATGGAAATGACCGACCCGGCGTTTCTGCTGATCAAGAACACGCCGAAAGTCACGGGGTTCCTTGGCGCAGAAAACAAGCCGATGCCGATCCCCGAGGATGAGGCGATGCGCATCCTCCACCAGGTCAAGGAAGGCGTGGAGCGGCCGAAGCCCTCGATTACCTTCGAGGTCGGCGAGCAGGTCAAGGTCGCAGATGGGCCGTTCGCTTCCTTCCAGGGCCACGTCGAAGAGGTCGATGAGGAGCGCTCGCGCCTCAAGGTTGCGGTGTCGATCTTCGGTCGGCCGACGCCGGTGGAGCTCGAGTTCGGTCAGGTTGAGAAGGTCGCGGGCTGATCGCCCGCCGCTCAGCGCTTCATTGGGCCGCTTGATATCGGGAATGTGAAGCGCTGGGTGATTGGAAGTTTGGACGGAAGAGCTGACGCTCGTCTGTCCGTCAGATCCGCAGGGACAGCCTCCCATAGGCCTCCCTGCGGGATAACCGCGGGAGGGCCAGCTGGCCCGACGTACCGCTAACCCTGGGAAGGAAAGCCCCTTCCCGTCAAGTGTTAAGGGGAGACTATGGCAAAGAAAATTGACGGCTACATCAACTTGCAGGTGCCGGCGGGGGCGGCCAATCCCTCGCCGCCCATTGGCCCCGCGCTCGGTCAGCGCGGCGTCAACATCATGGAGTTCTGCAAGTCGTTCAACGCCAAGACGAAGGACATCGAGCAGGGCACGCCCATCCCGGTGAAGATCACGGTCTATTCCGACCGCTCCTTCACGTTCGAGATGAAGACGCCGCCCGCGAGCTTCTTCCTGAAGAAGGCCGCGAAGATCACGTCCGGCAGCAAGGATCCGGGCCGCGGTGTCGCCGGCTCGGTGACCATGGACCAGGTGCGCGAGATCGCCAAGCTGAAGCTGAAGGATCTCAACACCGACGACGTCGAGGCTGCGGCCAAGACGATCGCCGGCTCCGCCCGTTCGATGGGTCTGCAGGTGACGGAGTAACGGCGATGGCAAAGGTAAGCGCAGAAGTGATCAATGAAACCCACCTCGCCGGCGGCAAGCGCATGGCTGCGGCCGTGAAGGGTTTCGACCGTGACAAGTACTACTCGATCGAGGAGGCGGTGAAGCTCGTCAAGGAGCGCGCCAAGGCCAAGTTCGACGAGACGATCGAAGTTGCCATGAACCTCGGCGTCGATCCCAAGCATGCCGACCAGCTCGTGCGCGGCGTGTGCAATCTGCCGAACGGCTCCGGCCGCACGGCGCGCGTTGCCGTGTTCGCGCGCGGCGCGAAGGCGGAGGAGGCGACGGCCGCCGGTGCTGACGTCGTCGGCGCGGAGGATCTCGTCGAGCAGGTGTCGAAGGGCGTCATCAACTTCGACCGCTGCATCGCGACGCCCGACATGATGGGCCTCGTCGGCCGCCTCGGTAAGGTGCTGGGCCCGCGCGGCCTGATGCCGAATCCGCGCGTCGGAACGGTGACCATGGACGTCGCCAGTGCCGTCAGCGGCGCCAAGGGCGGTTCGGTGGAGTTCCGCGTCGAGAAGGCGGGCATCGTGCACGCCGGCATCGGCAAGGCGAGCTTCACGGACAACGCGCTCGCCGAGAACATCAAGGCGTTCGTCGATGCCGTGGTGAAGGCCAAGCCGGCCGGCGCCAAGGGCACGTACGTGAAGAAGGTTTCGATCAGCTCGACGATGGGGCCCGGGGTCAAGGTCGACTCCGCCAGCCTCAACGGCGGGCAGGCGCTCGCCTAAGCGAGCGATGAAAGAATTCGCGTGCCGCTCCCAGTGGGCGGCTCGCGATAAGGCCGGAGGAAAGGGCGTGCTCGATCCTCCGGAAGACTGTCCGAGATTGTGGGTGTTGTCAGGTCTCCGACACTGACAGCTTAAGCCGGAAAGTGGGCCCGCATGAGACAGGTACGAACCCGGATTTCTTTCCCAACAGGGAAGAGCCGGTTTGAGCCTGGGTCAGCACCGTGCCGCCTGTAAGGGCGCGCGGTTGGACAGAACTAGCGTCGCCATACGGCGGGTATCCGCCGGCGGCGGCAAGGTGCAACCCGCGGAGCGGTTCTCGCGAGCCGATCCGTAAACTGGAGTGAGCAGGTGGATAGAGCCGCGAAAAGTGAGCTCGTGGCGTCGCTCAACACCGTGTTGAAAGACACGGGGCTGGTCGTCGTCGCCCACTATGCCGGAATGACGGTCGCGCAACTCACCGACTACCGCCAGAAGGTCAAAGAGGCCGGCGGCAAGGTGAAAGTGGCCAAGAACCGGCTGGCTAAGCTCGCGGTGAAGGACACCTCGTACGAGGCGATTGCCGATCTCTTCAAGGGGCAGACTTGCGTTGCCTACTCGGAAGATCCGATCGCCGCGGCACGGGCGTCGGTCGCCTATGCCAAGGGGAATGACAAGCTCGTCATTCTCGGCGGCGCCATGGGCGCGACGGTCCTCGACGCGAACGATGTCAAGGCGCTCGCTGAGCTGCCTTCTCTGGACGAGCTGAGAGCAAAGCTGATCGGTCTCCTCAACGCGCCGGCGACGAAGATCGCCCGCACGGTCATGGAGCCGGGTGCACAGCTCGCACGCGTCATCCAGGCGAAGGCATCGCAGAGCGAGGCTGCCTAACGGTAGGCGGCGCCATTGGCGCCACGACATTCGCAAAGAGCGCAGTTCCAAAGACTGCAACAGTTTTTAGGTTCAAACCGAAGGAAGTAACGAAATGGCCGATCTTTCCAAGATCGTTGATGATCTCTCCGCGCTGAGCGTCCTCGAAGCCGCTGAGCTCGCCAAGATGCTCGAAGAGAAGTGGGGCGTGTCCGCCGCCGCCGCTGTGGCCGTTGCCGCAGCTCCCGGCGCTGCTGCCGCGGCCCCCGCCGAGGAGCAGACCGAGTTCACCGTCATCCTGAAGGCCGGCGGCGACAAGAAGATCAACGTCATCAAGGAAGTCCGCGCGATCACCGGCCTGGGCCTCAAGGAAGCCAAGGACCTCGTCGAGGCCGGCGGCAAGCCCGTGAAGGAAGGCGTGTCCAAGGACGAAGCTGCGAAGCTGAAGAAGCAGCTCGAGGACCAGGGCGCGACCGTGGAAGTGAAGTAAGGCTCGGTTGCGGGCGGTTGGCCTTCGGTCGCCGCCCGCGGCCAACTGCCTGTCTGACGTCTCTCCGGAGGGTCTTTTTGGGGGTCATGCAACTCCCAAACGGGCCTTCCGGTGAGCCGTTTCAAGGCTGAAGCGAGGGTTGGCGGCCCTCGCCGTGAAGGCAGCAATCGCGCGGGCCGTCACCTGCGCAGATCATGAGGAGCGAAAATGGCTGAGACGTTCAACGGCCGCAAGCGCATCCGGAAGAAATTCGGATCCATTCGTGAAGTCGCGGAGATGCCGAACCTCATCGAGGTTCAGAAGAGCTCCTACGACGACTTCCTGATGGTCAAGGAGCCCCCCGGCGGCCGTTCGGACGACCATGGCCTGCAGTCGGTGTTCAAGTCCGTGTTCCCCATCTCGGACTTCTCCGGCCGCGCGACCCTGGAATTCGTACGCTACGAGTTCGAGCCGCCGAAGTACGACGTCGACGAGTGCATGCAGCGCGATATGACCTTCTCGGCTCCGCTGAAGGTCAAGCTGCGCCTCATCGTGTTCGATGTGAACGAGGAAACCGGCTCCAAGTCGATCAAGGACGTGAAGGAGCAGGACGTCTACATGGGCGACATGCCGCTCATGACGTCGAACGGCACCTTCATCATCAACGGCACCGAGCGCGTCATCGTCTCGCAGATGCACCGTTCGCCGGGCGTGTTCTTCGATCACGACCGCGGGCGCACGCATGCCTCGGGCAAGCTGCTGTTCGCCGCGCGCATCATTCCCTATCGCGGCTCCTGGCTCGACTTCGAGTTCGACGCCAAGGATATCGTCTATGTGCGCATCGACCGTCGCCGCAAGTTGCCGGTGACGACGCTGCTCTATGCGCTCGGTCTCAACGACGAAGAGATCCTGAGCTTCTTCTACAAGCACATCTCGATCAAGGAATCGAAGCGCGGCTGGAAGATGCCGTTCATGCCCGAGAAGATGCGCGGCATGACGCCGGCGGCCGACCTTGCCGATGCCAAGACGGGCGAGGTCGTCGTCAAGGCCGGTGAGAAGATCACCGCACGCCGTGCCCGTGAGCTCGCCGAGGGCGGCCTCAAGGAGGTGCTCGTTTCCTCTGACGATCTTGCCGGCCGCTACATCGCCGCCGACGTCGTCGACATGGAAACCGGCGCGATCTACGCCGAGGCGGGCGATGAGCTCGACGCGGAGCTGCTGGCCGAGCTGAAGGATCAGAAGGTCAAGGAATTCCCGATCCTCGACATCGACCATGTCAACATCGGGCCGTTCATCCGCAACACGCTCAACATCGACAAGAACGCCAACAAGGAAGAGGCGTTGATGGACATCTACCGGGTCATGCGGCCCGGTGAGCCGCCGACCATCGAGGCGGCGACGAACCTGTTCCATTCGCTCTTCTTCGATCCCGAGCGCTACGACCTCTCGGCCGTCGGCCGCGTGAAGATGAACATGCGCCTCGAGCTCGATGCGCCGGACACCATGCGCGTGCTGCGCCGCGAGGACATCCTCGCGGTCATCAAGACGCTCGTGGATCTGCGCGATGGCAAGGGTGAGATCGACGACATCGACCACCTCGGCAACCGCCGTGTGCGCTCGGTCGGCGAGCTGATGGAGAATCAGTATCGCGTCGGCCTGCTGCGCATGGAACGCGCCATCAAGGAGCGCATGTCGTCGGTCGATATCGACACCGTGATGCCGCAGGATCTCATCAACGCCAAGCCGGCAGCGGCCGCGGTGCGTGAGTTCTTCGGCTCCTCGCAGCTCAGCCAGTTCATGGATCAGACGAACCCGCTGTCGGAGATCACCCACAAGCGCCGCCTGTCGGCCCTTGGCCCGGGCGGTCTGACCCGCGAGCGCGCCGGCTTCGAGGTGCGCGACGTGCATCCGACGCACTACGGCCGCATCTGCCCCATCGAGACGCCGGAAGGACCGAACATCGGTCTCATCAACTCGCTGGCGACCTTTGCGCGCGTCAACAAGTACGGCTTCATCGAGAGCCCGTACCGCAAGGTCGTGAACGGCAAGCTCACCGACGAGGTCGTCTACCTTTCGGCCATGGAGGAGATGCGCCACCACGTTGCGCAGGCCAACGCCGAGATTGACGCGAAGGGCAAGCTCATCGACGATCTCATCACCTGCCGTTACCAGGGCGACGTGCTCCTGGTTCCGCAGGAGAAGGTTGACTACATCGACGTGTCGCCCAAGCAGCTCGTCTCCGTCGCCGCGGCGCTCATTCCGTTCCTCGAGAACGATGACGCCAACCGCGCGCTGATGGGCTCGAACATGCAGCGTCAGGCCGTGCCGCTCATCCGCGCCGAGGCGCCGCTCGTCGGCACCGGCATGGAAGAGGTGGTTGCGCGCGATTCGGGCGCCGCCATCGCCGCGCGCCGCGCCGGCGTCGTCGATCAGGTGGACGCCACGCGTATCGTCATCCGCGCAACGGCCGAGACCGATCCGTCCAAGCCGGGCGTCGACATCTACCGGCTGCGCAAGTTCCAGCGCTCGAACCAGAACACCTGCATCAACCAGCGTCCGCTGGTGCATGTGGGCGACGTGATCGAGGCCGGAGAGATCATCGCCGACGGTCCTTCGACGGATCTGGGCGATCTGGCGCTCGGCAAGAACGTGCTCGTCGCGTTCATGCCGTGGATGGGCTACAACTTCGAGGACTCCATCCTGCTCTCCGAGCGGGTCGTGTCGGACGACATCTTCACCTCGATCCACATCGAGGAATTCGAGGTGATGGCCCGCGACACGAAGCTGGGTCCGGAGGAGATCACGCGCGACATCCCGAACGTTTCGGAAGAAGCGCTGAAGAACCTCGACGAAGCTGGCATCGTCTACATCGGCGCCGAGGTGAACCCCGGCGACATCCTCGTCGGCAAGATCACGCCGAAGGGTGAGAGCCCGATGACGCCGGAAGAGAAGCTGCTTCGCGCCATTTTCGGCGAGAAGGCTTCCGACGTGCGCGATACCTCCCTGCGTCTGCCGCCCGGCGTCGCCGGTACGGTCGTCGAGGTCCGCGTGTTCAACCGCCACGGCGTCGAGAAAGACGAGCGTGCGATGGCGATCGAGCGCGAGGAGATCGAGCGTCTCGCCAAGGACCGCGACGACGAGATGCAGATCCTCGATCGCAACGTCTACGCACGTCTCAGGGAAGCGCTGCTCGGCAAGGAAGTGTCGAAGGGTCCGAAGACCGCACGCAAGGGCACGCACATCGCCGAGGACATCCTCGATGAGGTTCCGCGCAGCCAGTGGTGGGAATTCGGCCTGAAGGACGAGAAGGCCCAGGGCGAGATCGAGGCGATCAACAAGCAGTACGAGGAAGCCAAGAAGAACCTCGAGCGCCGCTTCGTCGACAAGGTCGACAAGCTGCAGCGCGGCGACGAGCTGCCGCCCGGCGTGATGAAGATGGTCAAGGTCTTCGTCGCCGTGAAGCGCAAGATCCAGCCGGGCGACAAGATGGCTGGCCGTCACGGCAACAAGGGCGTCGTCTCGCGCATCGTGCCTTGCGAGGACATGCCGTTCCTCGAGGACGGCACCCATGTCGACGTGGTGCTCAACCCGCTCGGCGTGCCTTCGCGCATGAACGTCGGGCAGATCCTCGAAACGCATCTTGGCTGGGCCTGCCGCGGTCTCGGCCGTGCGATCGACGAGGCGCTGCAGAAGTTCCACGAGAGCGGAGAAGCCGCCGAGCTGCGCCAGCGGATGGCGGAGATCTACGGAAACTCCGAGATCAAGCCGACCGTGAAGGACGATGAGCTGGCCGAGATCGCCGGCCATCTGACGCGGGGCGTGCCCATCGCAACGCCCGTGTTCGACGGCGCGAAGGAAGCCGACATCGTCGAGATGCTGAAGTCTGCGGGCTTCGACAGCTCGGGTCAGGTGAACCTCTACGACGGCCGCACGGGTCAGCAGTTCGATCGCAAGGTGACGGTTGGCTACAAGTACATCCTGAAGCTGCACCACCTTGTCGACGACAAGATCCACGCACGCTCCATCGGTCCGTACTCGCTCGTCACCCAGCAGCCGCTGGGCGGCAAGGCGCAGTTCGGTGGCCAGCGCTTCGGCGAAATGGAGGTGTGGGCGCTCGAAGCGTACGGCGCGGCCTACACGCTGCAGGAGATGCTGACCGTGAAGTCGGACGACGTCGCCGGCCGCACCAAGGTGTACGAGGCGATCGTCCGCGGCGACGACACCTTCGAGGCAGGCGTGCCGGAGAGCTTCAACGTTCTCGTCAAGGAAATGCGGGCCCTGGGTCTCAACGTCGAGCTGGAGAACTCCGACGCTGCGTCCCTGCCGCCGCCCGAAGAGGAAGAGCCGGAGAAGCAGCCTCAGCTTCCCCCGGCCGCCGAATAGAGGACTGACCTTTGCTCCGGGGCCGGAAACGGCCCCGGACGCAGTGCGCTCGACGCACGAAGATCATAAGGGCTCACCCACCCCGAGAGCCCGTTTTCCGCGAGGGTCGATGCGACCGATCCTTGCAGCCTGACACGGGGCGACGTGCCGCCACGCCCCGAATGGAGAGACGGATGAACGAGATTACAAACCTGTTCAAGACGCAAGCGCCGCTCCCGACCTTCGACCAGATCAAGATCTCCATCGCGAGCCCTGACGATATCCTGTCGTGGTCGTTCGGCGAGATTAAGAAACCCGAGACCATCAACTACCGCACGTTCAAGCCCGAGCGTGACGGTCTCTTCTGCGCGCGCATCTTCGGCCCGATCAAGGACTACGAGTGCCTGTGCGGCAAGTACAAGCGCATGAAGTACAAGGGCCTCATCTGCGAGAAGTGCGGCGTCGAGGTGACGCTCGCCAAGGTGCGCCGCGAGCGCATGGGCCACATCGAGCTCGCAGCGCCCGTCGCGCACATCTGGTTCCTCAAGTCGCTGCCCTCGCGCATCGGCCTGCTGCTCGACATGCCGCTCAAGGACCTCGAGCGCGTTCTCTACTTCGAGAACTACATCGTCATCGAGCCCGGCATCACCGCCTTCAAGGAGAAGCAGCTCCTTTCGGAGGAGGACTACAACCGCGCGCTCGACGAGCATGGCCCGGATAGCTTCACCGCCGGCATCGGCGCCGAGGCGATCCGCGAGATGCTGTCCGCGATGGACCTGCCGAAAATCGCCGCCGACCTGCGCCAGGAGATCGCCGAGGCGACGACCGAGCTCAAGCCGAAGAAGCTCGGCAAGCGCCTCAAGGTGATCGAGGCGTTCCTCGAGTCGGGCAACCGTCCGGAGTGGATGATTCTCACCGTCGTGCCGGTGATCCCGCCGGAGCTGCGTCCGCTGGTGCCGCTCGACGGCGGCCGCTTCGCGACGTCCGACCTGAACGACCTCTACCGCCGCGTCATCAACCGCAACAACCGTCTGAAGCGGCTGATGGAGCTGCGCGCGCCGGACATCATCATCCGCAACGAGAAGCGCATGCTTCAGGAGGCGGTCGATGCTCTGTTCGACAACGGCCGCCGCGGCCGCGTCATCACCGGCGCCAACAAGCGTCCGCTGAAGTCGCTGGCCGACATGCTCAAGGGCAAGCAGGGCCGGTTCCGTCAGAACCTGCTCGGCAAGCGCGTCGACTACTCCGGCCGCTCCGTGATCGTCGTCGGTCCGGAGCTGAAGCTGCACCAGTGCGGCCTGCCGAAGAAGATGGCACTCGAGCTGTTCAAGCCGTTCATCTACGCGAAGCTGCAGGCCCAGGGCCAGGCCGCGACGGTGAAGCAGGCGAAGAAGCTCGTCGAGAAGGAGAAGGGCGAGGTCTGGGATATCCTCGATGAGGTGATCCGCGAGCACCCGGTTCTTCTCAACCGCGCGCCGACGCTGCATCGCCTCGGCATCCAGGCGTTCGAGCCGACCCTGATCGAAGGCAAGGCGATCCAGCTTCACCCGCTGGTTTGCGCGGCCTTCAACGCCGACTTCGACGGCGACCAGATGGCCGTGCACGTCCCGCTCTCGCTCGAGGCGCAGCTCGAAGCGCGCGTCCTCATGATGTCGACGAACAACATCCTGCATCCCGCGAACGGCTCGCCCATCATCGTGCCCTCGCAGGATATCGTGCTGGGCCTCTACTACCTGTCGATGGTTCGCGATCACGAGCCGGGCGAGGGCATGCTGCTCGGCTCGGTCGACGAGGCGCGCCATGCGCTTGAAGCCGGCGCCGTGACCTTGCACGCCAAGGTCAAGGGCCGCTTTACGATTCATGACGGCGAGGGCAACGAGACCATCGAGGTGATGGAGACCACGCCCGGGCGCATGATTCTCGCCGAGCTGCTGCCGAAGCAGGGCGCGATCAAGCCGGCGCTGGTCAACCAGCTTCTCACGAAGAAAGCCATCTCCGGCATGATCGACGCCGTCTACCGCAACTGCGGTCAGAAGGAGACGGTGATCTTCTGCGACCAGATCATGGCGCTCGGCTTCAAGCACGCGTTCCAGGCCGGCATCTCGTTCGGCAAGGACGACATGCAGATCCCGGGCACCAAGTCGAAGATCGTCGCTGAGACGACGGAGCTGGTTCGCGAATTCGAGCAGCAGTACAACGACGGCCTCATCACCCAGCTCGAGAAGTACAACAAGGTGGTGGACGCCTGGTCGAAGTGCACCGACCAGATCGCCAAGGAGATGATGGAGCGCATCTCCGCGGTCGATAAGGACAGCGAAGGCCGCGAGAAGCCGATCAACTCGGTCTACATGATGAGCCACTCCGGTGCGCGTGGTTCGCCCGCGCAGATGAAGCAGCTCGCCGGTATGCGCGGCCTCATGACCAAGCCCTCGGGCGAGATCATCGAGACGCCGATCATCTCGAACTTCAAGGAAGGCCTCTCGGTGCTCGAGTACTTCAACTCGACGCACGGTGCCCGTAAGGGTCTCGCCGACACCGCCTTGAAGACGGCAAACTCGGGCTACCTGACCCGTCGCCTCGTCGACGTCGCACAGGACGCCATCATCTCGGAAGAGGATTGCGGCACCGATCAGGGCATCAGCGTGCAGGCGGTCGTCGATGCCGGTCAGGTCATCGTCTCGCTCGCAGCCCGCGTGCTCGGCCGCACCGCCGCCGAGGACATCGTCGATCCGGCCGACAACAACATCGTGCTGGTGAAGGAAGGCGAGCTGATCGAGGAGCGCCACGCCGAAGCGATCGAGAAGGCACAGGTGCAGGAGGTTCGCATCCGCTCGGTGCTGACCTGCGAGACCGTTACCGGCGTGTGCGGCAAGTGCTACGGCCGCGACCTCGCGCGTGGCACGCCCGTCAACATCGGCGAAGCGGTGGGCGTCATCGCCGCCCAGTCGATCGGCGAGCCGGGCACGCAGCTCACCATGCGCACGTTCCACATCGGCGGCACGGCGAACGTTGTCGACTCGTCCTTCATCGAGTCGAACTTCAACGGCACCGTGAAGATCAAGAACCCGTCGAGCGTGACCGACAGCCAGGGCCGCGAGGTCGCCATGACTCGCGCGATGGCGATCGTGATCGTGGACCAGTCGGGCAAGGAGCTTGCAACGCACAAGCTGCCGTACGGCGCGCGCCTGCACGTGAAGGAAGGCGACACCGTTACACGCGGCGCCAAGCTCGCCCAGTGGGATCCTTACACCCGTCCCATCCTCACCGAGGTGGACGGCAAGGTGGACTTCGAGGATCTCATCGAAGGCGCGTCGGTGCGTGAGCAGACGGACGAGATGAAGGGCACGACCAATCGCGTGATCGTCGATTGGCGCGCGTCCCCGCGCTCGGCCGACCTCAAGCCCGCCGTCGTCGTCAAGGACAGCAAGGGCAAGCCGATCAAGGTGGCCCGTGGCGGCGATGCCCGCTACCTGCTGGCTGTGGACGCCATCCTGTCGGTGGAGCCCGGCCAGGAGGTCAAGGCGGGTGACGTGCTCGCGCGTATCCCGACCGCTTCGGCCCGCTCCGGCGACATCACCGGCGGTCTGCCGCGTGTCGCCGAGCTGTTCGAGGCCCGCCGTCCGAAGGACCACGCGATCATCGCGGAGATCTCGGGCACGGTGGAGTTCGGCAAGGACTACAAGAACAAGCAGCGCATCACCATCAAGCCCGATGACGAGACGCAGGAGCCGGTCGAGTACCTGATCCCGCGTGGCAAGAGCTTGGCGGTGCAGCACGGAGACCGCGTCGAGCGTGGCGACTTCGTCTACGACGGCCACCCGGCGCCGCACGACATCCTTGCCATCAAGGGCGTCGAGGAGCTTGCCAACTACCTGATCAACGAGATCCAGGACGTTTACCGTCTGCAGGGCGTGACCATCAACGACAAGCACATCGAGGTGATCGTTCGCCAGATGCTGCAGAAGGTGGAGGTCACCGATGCGGGCGAGACCGACCTGATCAAGGGCGAGCAGCTCGACCGCGTGGAGCTCGACGAGATCAACGCGAAGATTGTCGAAGCGGGCAAGAAGCCGGCTGCGGCCAACCCGGTGCTCCTGGGAATCACCAAGGCGTCGCTGCAGACGCGCTCGTTCATCTCCGCCGCTTCGTTCCAGGAGACGACCCGCGTGCTCACCGATGCTTCGGTCAACGGCAAGGTCGATACCCTCGAGGGTCTCAAGGAGAACGTCATTGTCGGCCGTCTGATTCCCGCCGGTACGGGCGGTGCTCTGCGTCGTCTGCGCAAAATTGCGCAGAAACGCGACGAGCTCATCGCCCGTGAGCAGGCCAAGATCGACGGTGACCGCACGTTGGCGGGTCCCGGTGCCGGCCCGGCGCGTCGCCGCCGCCGGACTGCCGAAGAAGCCGTAGAATAGGCTGTTTACAACCGTTAACGAGCGCGCGGTTGCCCCGGCGGCCGCGCTCTTTTTCTTTGCGGCAGGCCCCGGGCAGGAGCTAAATTCACCTTCGCGGGGTGCGACCTAAAAAAATTGTTTCTCCGGTGGGTTGGCAGGTGTTGACCGGATTCAACGGGCTGTATATAGGTCTCGCACTCTCACGGTAGGTGGTAGGACAATTTCGCGTCCCTTCGCTCGGACGCCTTGACCTAAACGCTGCCGTCGCAAAGCAGAGGACATATTCGGACCACGATCTGCGACTCTCACCGAGCCGCACGATCCTCTGGTTTTTCGTGCTGGGCACGCACCTATCGGGTGCGAGCTCGGCAGGTCCGGTTTGGCGTATTCGCTACCCGGGCAACGTGGACGGAAGAGGCGCATGCCGACGATACAGCAGTTGATCCGGAAGCCCCGGACGCAGAAGACGTACCGCGAGAAGTCGCGCCACATGGAGGCGTGCCCGCAGAAGCGTGGCGTGTGCACGCGCGTCTATACCACGACGCCGAAGAAGCCGAACTCGGCACTCCGTAAGGTTGCCAAGATCCGCCTCACCAACGGCTACGAGGTGATCGGCTATATCCCGGGCGAAGGCCATAACCTGCAGGAGCACTCCGTGGTGCTCATCCGCGGCGGCCGCGTGAAGGACCTTCCCGGCGTGCGCTACCACATCGTGCGCGGTGTGCTCGATACGCAGGGCGTCGCCGACCGTAGGCAGCGCCGCTCCAAGTACGGCGCCAAGAGACCGAAGTGATCGCCTAGGCGGTCTTCCCGCGGGAGCGGGAATTATGGGCCGGCTGGTCGGCCCATTGTCATTGAGAGAATTGCAGCGAAGGGCTGAGAAGCAATGTCCCGTCGTCACAGTGCCGAGAAGCGCGTCGTCAACCCGGACCCGAAGTTCGGTGATGTCGTCATCTCCAAATTCATGAACGCCGTGATGGAGCAGGGCAAGAAGTCCGTCGCCGAGCGCATCGTCTATGGCGCGTTCGAGCGCATGGAGCAGAAGGCGAAGTCGGATCCGGTGCAGCTTTTCCGCTCTGCGCTCGACAACGTGATGCCGGCCGTCGAAGTCCGCTCGCGCCGCGTCGGTGGTGCGACGTATCAGGTTCCGGTCGAGGTTCGCCCCGAGCGCCGCCAGGCCCTCGCCATCCGCTGGCTGATTTCTGCGGCCCGCGCCCGTAACGAGAACACCATGGTCGATCGCCTGTCCGGCGAGCTGCTCGATGCCGCCAATAACCGCGGGACCGCGGTGAAGAAGCGGGAAGACACGCACAAGATGGCGGAGGCGAACCGCGCCTTCTCCCATTATCGCTGGTGATCGGATCGGAGCGCTAAGACAATGGCCCGCGAATACGACATCAAGGATTACCGCAACTTCGGCATCATGGCTCACATCGATGCTGGAAAGACCACGACGACCGAGCGGATCCTTTACTTCACCGGCAAGAACTACAAGATCGGTGAGACCCACGACGGCGCCTCGACCATGGACTTCATGGATCAGGAAGCCGAGCGCGGAATCACGATCACGTCCGCTGCTACGACCTGTTTCTGGAAGGGCCGGGACGGCACAAATCACCGTCTGAACATCATCGACACCCCAGGCCACGTGGACTTCACCATCGAGGTGGAGCGTTCGCTGCGCGTGCTCGACGGCGCGGTGTGCGTGCTCGACTCCAACCAGGGCGTGGAGCCGCAGACGGAGACCGTCTGGCGCCAGGGCGACAAGTACGGCGTGCCGCGGATCATCTTCGCCAACAAGATGGACAAGACCGGCGCCGACTTCTTCATGTGCGTCGACGACATCAAGGAGAAGCTGGGCGCGCGTCCGGTTCCGATCCAGATCCCGATCGGCGCCGAGAACGAGTTTGCCGGCGTTATCGACCTCATCCGCATGAAGGCATACGTCTGGGAAGGCGATGCCAAAGACGCGAAGATGGTCGAGAAGGAAATTCCGGACGACCTCAAGGATCGCGCTGCCGAGTTCCGCGCCAGCATGATCGAAGCCGCCGTCGAGATGGACGACGCTGCGATGGAAGGCTACCTCGAGGGCAAGGAGCCCGACGAGGAGACCCTGCGCAAGCTGATCCGCAAGGCGACGATCACGACCGCTTTCTACCCGATGATGTGCGGCTCGGCCTTTAAGAACAAAGGTGTGCAGCCGCTGCTCGACGCGGTCGTCGACTTCCTGCCGAGCCCCGCCGATCGCGAGGCCTTCAAGGGCATCGATCCGAAGTCCGGCGAGCCGGTGCTCCGCAAGCCGTCCGACGACGAGCCGCTCTCGCTGCTCGCCTTCAAGATCATGAGCTTCGAGCACGTCGGCTCGATCACGTTCTGCCGTATCTACTCCGGCAAGCTCCAGAGCGGTCAGGCGCTCGCGAACACCACGCGCGACAAGAAAGAGCGCGTGGGGCGCATGTACCTGATGCACGCCGCAGAGCGTGAGGAGATCAAGGAAGCATACGCCGGCGACATCGTCGCGCTGTCGGGTCTCAAGGATACGCGTACGGGTGAAACCCTGTCCGATCCCGCAAAGCCCGTGCTGCTCGAGAAGATGGAATTCCCGACGCCCGTCATCGAGATGAAGATCGAGCCGAAGACGAAGGCGGACCAGGAGAAGATGTCCATGGTCCTCTCGACCATGGCGCTGGAGGATCCCTCCTTCCGCGTGTCGGTCGATCCGGAGTCGGGCGAGACCATTCTCAAGGGCATGGGCGAGCTCCATCTCGACATCAAGGTCGACATCCTTCGCCGCGACCATGGCGTCGACGCCAATGTCGGTGCTCCGCAGGTCGCTTACCGCGAGACGCTCGTCCGTCCGACCGAGGTGGACTACACGCACAAGAAGCAGACCGGCGGTACCGGCCAGTTCGCCCGCGTGAAGCTGCGCATCGAGCCGAACGAGACCGGCAAGGGCAACGAGTTTTCCTCCTCGATCGTCGGCGGCACCGTGCCGAAGGAGTACATCCCGGGCGTCGAGAAGGGCATCAACTCGGTGTGGGATTCCGGTGTGCTCATCGGCTTCCCGATGGTCGACACCAAGGTCACGTTGTTCGACGGTGCCTTCCACGAGGTGGACTCGTCCGCCATCGCCTTCGAAATCGCCGCCCGTTCGGCGATGAAGGAAGGCTGCGATAAGTCCGGCGTGAAGCTGCTCGAGCCGGTGATGGACGTCGAAGTGGTGACGCCAGGCGACTTCGTCGGCAACGTCATCGGCGACATCAACTCTCGCCGCGGCCAGATCCGCAACCAGGAGATGCGGGGTAATGCCACGGTGATCCGTGCGTATGTTCCGCTCGCCAACATGTTCGGCTACGTGAGCCAGCTGCGCTCCATGAGCCAGGGGCGTGCGTCCTACACCATGCAGTTTGCCCACTACGCGGACGTGCCGCGTAACGTGGCCGACGAGGTGAAGGCAAAGTACGCCTGACGCGAAATTATGGGAATTGGGCCCGTCTAACCGCGTGGCTCGTAGTCTAAGACCGATCTCCCTGCGGGGAATCGACAACTGAAGTGGAGAGCCACTATGGCCAAGTCAAAATTCGAGCGGACTAAGCCGCACTGCAACATCGGGACGATCGGCCACGTCGACCATGGCAAGACGTCTCTGACCGCTGCCATTACCAAGGTCCTCGCTGAATCGGGTAAGGCACAGTTCTCGGCTTACGACCAGATTGACAAGGCTCCGGAAGAGCGCGAGCGCGGCATCACCATCTCCACTTCGCACGTGGAGTACGAGACCGATAAGCGCCACTATGCGCACGTCGACTGTCCCGGCCACGCCGACTACGTGAAGAACATGATCACCGGTGCCGCCCAGATGGACGGCGCGATCCTCGTCGTGTCCGCTGCCGACGGCCCGATGCCGCAGACCCGCGAGCACATCCTGCTCGCCCGTCAGGTCGGCGTGCCTGCGCTCGTCGTGTTCCTCAACAAGGTCGACATGGTCGACGACCAGGAGCTGATCGAGCTCGTCGAGATGGAAGTGCGCGAGCTGCTTTCGTCCTATGAGTTCCCCGGCGACACCATTCCGATCGTCAAGGGCTCGGCCCTGATGGCGCTCGAGGACAAGCGTCCCGAGATCGGACGGGAGTCCATTATTGCGCTCATGAACGCGGTTGATGAGGCCATTCCCCAGCCGGAGCGCCCGATCGACCAGCCGTTCCTGATGCCGATCGAAGACGTCTTCTCCATCTCCGGCCGCGGCACCGTCGTCACCGGCCGTGTCGAGCGCGGCATCGTGAAGGTCGGCGAGGAAGTCGAGATCGTCGGCATCCGCGACACGCAGAAGTCGACCGTCACCGGCGTCGAGATGTTCCGCAAGCTGCTCGACCAGGGCCAGGCTGGCGACAACGTCGGCTGCCTCCTGCGCGGCATCGACAAGGAAGCCGTCGAGCGCGGTCAGGTGCTTTGCAAGCCCGGCTCCGTGAAGCCGCACAAGAAATTCAAGGCCGAGGCCTACATCCTCACGAAGGAAGAGGGTGGCCGCCACACGCCGTTCTTCAACAACTACCGCCCGCAGTTCTACTTCCGTACGACGGACGTGACGGGTGTCGTTACGCTTCCGGAAGGCACCGAGATGGTGATGCCGGGTGACAACGTCACGATCGATGTCGAGCTGATCACGCCGATCGCCATGGAGGAGAAGCTCCGCTTCGCCATCCGTGAGGGCGGCCGTACGGTTGGCTCCGGCGTCGTCGCGAAGATCGTCGAGTAAGGGCATAGATAAGGTGGAGGAGCGCCCGGGCGCCGGGCGCTTCTTCCTTTTGAAAGAGTGCGGGACATGAACGGCCAGAACATTCGCATCAGGCTCAAGGCTTTCGACCATCGAATCCTCGATGCCTCGACGCGAGAGATCGTCAATACGGCGAAGCGCACCGGAGCTGAGGTGCGTGGACCCATTCCGTTGCCGACGCGGTTCGAGCGGTTCACCGTCAACCGGTCGCCGCACATCGACAAGAAGAGTCGTGATCAGTTCGAGATGCGTACCCATAAGCGCCTCCTCGACATCGTCGATCCGACACCTCAGACGGTCGATGCGCTGATGAAACTCGACCTGGCGGCCGGCGTCGACGTCGAGATCAAGCTCTAAAGGTCAATCCGGGCCGGCGGTTTTCGTTCGGCGCCTGTGAACTGAGAAGGAAGGAATGCTCTCATGCGTTCCGGAGTGATTGCACAGAAGGTGGGTATGACCCGCATCTTCACGGATGCCGGGGAGCACATCCCCGTGACCGTGCTGAAGCTGGACAACGTGCAGGTTGTCGCCCATCGCACGAATGACAAGAACGGCTACACCGCGCTGCAGCTCGGTGCTGGCTCGCGCAAACCTTCGCGCCTCACCAAGGCCGACCGGCAGAACTTCGCCGTCGCCAAGGTGGAGCCGAAGCGCAAGCTCGTGGAGTTCCGGGTGACCCCCGAGAACGTCATCGAGGTGGGCGCCCAGATCACCGCCGATCACTTTGTTCCAGGCCAGTTCGTCGATGTGACGGGGACCAACCAGGGTAAGGGTTTCCAGGGCGCGATGAAGCGCTGGAACTTCGGTGGTCTGCACGCGACGCACGGTGTTTCGATCACGCACCGCGCCCACGGTTCGACCGGCCAGCGCCAGGACCCCGGTAAGGTGTTCAAGGGCAAGAAGATGGCCGGCCACATGGGTTCGGAGCGTGTCACCACGCAGAACCTGGTCGTCGTGAAGACCGACGTTGACCGCGGTCTCGTGATGGTGCGCGGCGCGGTTCCCGGATCCAAGGGTGGCTGGGTGCTGGTGCGCGATGCAGTCCTCAAGGCGCCGCACAAGGACGCTCCGCGTCCGGGCGCCTTCAAGGCACGCAACGCGGGCAGCGAGAGCACCGAGTCGAAGGAGCAGGCGTGATGCAAGCCGATGTCACCACGCTCGCCGCGGCGAAGGCCGGTACGGTAGAGCTGTCCGAGGCGATCTTCGGCCTGAAGCCGCGCCCTGACCTTATCCAGCGCATGATCCGCTATCAGCTTCTGAAGCGACGTGCGGGTACACAGCACGTGCAGGACCGTTCCGAAGTGAACGTGACCGGCAAGAAGGTCTATCGCCAGAAGGGCACCGGCGGCGCCCGTCACGGCGACAAGTCGGTTCCGCAGTGGCGCGGCGGCGGCAAGGCGTTCGCGCCCAAGCCGCGCGACCACGCGATCGAGCTGCCGAAGAAGGTACGTGCACTGGCTCTGCGTCACGCCCTGTCCGCGAAGGCCCAGGCCGGCGAGGTCGTGGTGCTGGACAAGGCCGAGGCAAAGGAGGGCAAGACGTCCGCCCTTCGCGAGCAGTTCGCCAAGCTCGACTGGACCAACGCGCTCATCATCGATGGCGCCGAGCTCGAAACCGGTTTCGTGCGCGCAGCACGCAACCTGCCGAACATCGACGTGCTGCCCGTACAGGGCATCAACGTCTACGACATCCTGCGCCGTCGCAAGCTGGTGCTCACGAAGGCGGCCATCGCCGCCCTCGAGGAGCGCTTCGCCGGTGTCAACGGCAAGGCCGAGGGGAGCAACCGATGAAAAAGCGTAGCGCCTACGACGTCATCGTCTCCCCGGTCATCACCGAGAAGTCGACGCTCGTTTCGGAAGCGAACCAGGTGATCTTCAACGTTGCCCCCAAGGCGACGAAGACGGAGATCAAGGCCGCAATCGAAACGCTCTTCAAGGTGAAGGTGAAGGCAGTCAACACGCTCGTCCGCAAGGGCAAGCTGAAGACATTCCGCGGACGCCGTGCACTACAGAGCGACGCCAAGAAGGCGATCGTTACGCTCGCCGAGGGGCACCACATCGATATTTCGACGGGCCTCTGAGGAATCGGAGCTTTAGGAAACGACCATGGCACTGAAGACATTCCGCCCGACCTCTCCCGGCCTGCGCCATCTGGTGCTGGTTGACCGTGCGCAGCTGTGGAAAGGCGCGCCGATCAAGGTCTTGGTCGAGGGCAAGTCCAAGTCAGGCGGACGCAACAATGACGGTCGCATCACCTCGCGGCACATCGGCGGCGGTCATAAGCGGTCCTACCGCCTGGTCGACTTCCGTCGTCGCAAGTTCGATACGCCCGCGAAGGTCGAGCGGCTCGAGTACGATCCGAACCGGACCGCCTTCATCGCGCTGATCAAGTACGACGACGGCGAGCTCTCCTACATCCTGGCCCCGCAGCGTCTCGCGGTGGGCGATCAGGTTGTGGCCGGCGAGAAGGTCGACGTGAAGCCCGGCAACGCGATGCCGCTCGCTTCGATGCCGATCGGCACGATCGTGCACAACGTCGAGCTGAAGCCCGGCCGCGGCGGTCAGATCGCCCGTTCCGCGGGATCGTTCGTACAACTCGTCGGCCGCGACGCCGGCTGGGCTGTGCTGAAGCTCAACTCGGGCGAGACGCGCCGCGTACGCGCCGAGTGCATGGCTACGATCGGTGCGGTGTCGAACCCGGACCATTCGAACCAGGTCACGGGCAAGGCCGGCCGCACGCGCTGGATCGGCCGCCGGCCGACCGTGCGCTCGATCGCCATGAACCCGATCGACCATCCCAACGGCGGCCGCACCAAGGGCGGTAAGCATTGGGCCACGCCGTGGGGCAAGCCGACCAAGGGCGCCAAGACGCGCAAGAACAAGGCGACCGACAAGTTCATCATCCGTGGCCGTCAGGCGAAGAAGAAGAAGTAACCGGACGCTACGAGGAGACAGGCTATGGCACGTTCAGTTTGGAAGGGTCCGTTCGTCGACGGCTACCTACTCAAGAAGGCAGAGAAGGTACGTTCGTCCGGCCGTAACGAGATCATCAAGATGTGGAGCCGCCGCTCGACGATCCTGCCGCAGTTCGTCGGCCTGACGTTTGGCGTGCACAACGGGCAGAAGCATGTCCCGGTGGCGGTTACGGAAGACATGATCGGGCACAAGTTCGGCGAGTTCGCGCCAACCCGCATCTTCCAAGGACACGGCGGCGACAAGAAAGCCACCAAGGGCAGATAAAGACTTAAGGCGAAGGCGAAGATAATGGGTAAGCCCAAACGCGAGCGCAGCCTCTCCGAGAGCGAGGCGCAGGCCGTGGCAAGAAACCTCCGGGTTTCGCCGCGCAAGCTGAACCTTGTCGCCGGTCTTATCCGCGGCAAGCCGGTCGACACTGCGCTGGCGGACCTCGAGTTCTCCCGCAAGCGCATCGCGCAGGACGTGAAGAAGTGCGTCATGTCTGCGGTGGCGAACGCCGAGAACAACCACGGCCTCGACGTCAACGAGCTGGTCGTCTCGGAGGCGTTCGTCGGCAAGAACCTGATCATGCGGCGCTTTGCGGCCCGCGGCCGCGGCCGTGCGTCTTCGATCGTGAAGCCGTTCGCCCAGATCACCGTCATCGTCCGGCAGAGGTCGGAGGAGGAAGGCGAGAAGGCGGCTGCGAAGAAGAAAGCCAAGCCTGCCGGTAAGGGCACCAAGGGCGGCGCCGCCAAGAAGGCTGCCGCAGCGAAGAAGGGCGGCGCAGGCAAGTCCGCCGCCAAGGAGACTGCATAATGGGTCAGAAGGTCAATCCGGTCGGGCTGCGCGTCGGCGTCAACCGCACCTGGGACAGCCGCTGGTTCGCCGGCCGTGGCGAGTATGGCAAGCTGCTCCACGAAGACATGCGCATGCGCGACCACATCCTTCAGCAGCGCCGTCAGGCCGGCATTGCGAAGGTCGTGATCGAGCGCCCGCACAAGAAGTGCCGCGTGACGGTTCACACCGCACGTCCCGGCGTTCTGATCGGCAAGAAGGGCGCCGACATCGAGAAGCTGCGCAGCCAGCTCGCACGCTTCACCAGCTCGGAAGTGCACCTCAACATCGTTGAGATCCGCAAGCCCGAGATCGATGCCACGCTCGTCGCCGAGACGATCGCCCAGCAGCTTGAGCGCCGCGTTGCGTTCCGCCGTGCCATGAAGCGCGCCGTGCAGTCCGCGCTGCGCCTCGGCGCTCTCGGCATCCGGATCAACGTTGCCGGCCGTCTGGGCGGCGCTGAAATTGCGCGTACCGAGTGGTATCGCGAGGGCCGCGTTCCGCTGCACACGCTGCGTGCCGACATCGACTTCGGCTACGGCGTTGCGCGTACCGCATACGGCATCATCGGCATCAAGGTGTGGATCTTCAAGGGCGAGATCATCGAGCACGATCCGATGGCCTCCGAGCGGAAGAACACCGAGCTGCAGGAGAGCGGCGGCGGGCGTCCGCGCCGTGACGGCGACCGTGACCGGGGTGAGCGTCGCGAGCGCCGGGAGGCGGCTCCGGCTGCTGCCCCCGAGGCCGAAGGCACAGAGAAAGCGTGAGGCAGCGCGTTTTGCGCTGACAAGGACGAAACGACATGCTGCAACCGAAACGCACAAAGCACCGCAAGGCATTCAAGGGCCGTATCCACGGCGCCGCCAAGGGTGGCACTGCGCTCAACTTCGGCTCGCACGGCCTCAAGGCGGTCGAGCCCGAGCGTATCACCGCCCGGCAGATCGAGGCGGCTCGCCGCGCCATCACGCGTCATATGAAGCGTGCCGGCCGCGTGTGGATCCGCATTTTCCCGGATCTGCCCGTCACGAAGAAGCCCGCCGAAGTCCGCATGGGCTCGGGCAAGGGTTCGCCCGAGCTGTGGTGCGCGCGCGTCAAGCCGGGCCGCATCATGTTCGAGTTGGACGGCGTGCCGGATCAGATTGCGCGCGAAGCGCTGGTGCTTGGCGCAGCCAAGCTGCCGATCAAGACGCGCATCGTTACGCGTATCGGCTGAGCACCTAAAGGGATTTAAAGGAACCAAGGCGATGAAGGCGGAAGGGTTTCGGGACATGACGCTCGACCAGCTGGATGACCAGCTGCAAAAGCTCAAGAAGGAGCAGTTCAACCTGCGCTTCCAGCGGGCTTCGGGCCAGCTCGAGAATACCTCGCGCGTACGCACGGTGCGCCGTGATATCGCCCGCTTGCTGACCGTTGCGCGCCAGAAGCGCGCCGGCGGCACCAAGAGCGCTGGCTAAGGAGTCATTCGAATGCCGAAACGCGTGCTGCAGGGCGTTGTCGTCTCCGACAAGAACGACAAGACGATTGTGGTTGAGGTCGAGCGCCGCTACACCCATCCGCTGTTCAAGAAGACGGTGCGCCGCACCAAGAAGTACCACGCCCACGACGAGAAGAACGCTTTCAAGATCGGCGACCGTGTCGAGATTGTGGAAAGCGCTCCCATCTCGAAGAACAAGCGTTGGGTGGTTCTGACCGACGCGGGTTGATCCGGGCGGGAAGATTTTAGCGCGGATTTACGTCCGCCGAACGATGCAAGGTCGCCTTAGGGCGGCAGTTTGAAAGGGAAGCCGCGATGATCCAGATGGAGACCAATCTCGACGTCGCTGACAATTCGGGCGCGCGCCGCGTTCAGTGCATCAAAGTGCTGGGCGGCTCGAAGCGCAAGTACGCGACCGTGGGCGACATCATCGTCGTTTCGGTCAAGGAAGCCATTCCGAAGGGTCGCGTGAAAAAGGGCCAGGTTATGAAGGCCGTCGTCGTCCGCACCGCGAAGGGCGTCCGTCGCCCCGACGGTTCGTTGATCCGCTTCGACCGTAACGCGGCCGTGCTGATCAACGCCCAGGGCGAGCCGGTCGGCACCCGCATCTTCGGGCCGGTGACCCGCGAGCTCAGGGCCAAGAACCACATGAAGATCGTTTCGCTCGCTCCGGAGGTGCTGTAATGGCCTCGCTGAAGTTCAAGAAGGGCGACCACGTGATCGTGATCGCCGGCCGCGATAAGGGCAAGCACGGCGAAGTGGTGGAGATGCTCCCCCGCGAGCAGCGCGCCATCGTCCGCGGCGTCAACGTTGTGCGCCGGCACCAGAAGCAGACGGCTTCGCAGGAGGGCGGCATCATTTCCAAGGAAGCGCCGATCCACCTGTCGAATCTGGCGCTCGAGGACCCGAAGGACGGCAAGCCAACCCGCGTTGGTTTCAAGTTCATCGAGGACGGCAAGAAGAAGGTTCGCTTCGCCAAGCGCTCGGGCGAAGTCATTCCGGAGAGATAATGAGCCATGGCTGAGAAACAAAAAGCGGCTAAGGCCGGCGCCAAGGACGGCGCCCAGAAAGCCAAAGGCGCCAAGGCTGACAAGCAGGCGGCGGCTTCCAAGGAGCCGCGCGCGCCCGCAAAGCCGCGCCCGGCCGACTATAAGCCGCGCATGAAATCGCACTACGAGAAGGTGGTGCGCGAGGCTCTGCAGAAGAAGTTCGAGTACGCGAACTGCATGCAGGTGCCCAAGCTCGAGAAGATCGTGCTCAACATGGGCGTCGGCGAGGGCGTGAACGACCGCAAGAAGGTGGAGAACGCCGCCGGCGACCTCGCGCTTATCTCCGGTCAGCGTCCGGTGCAGACCCGCTCGCGCAAGGCCATCGCGACCTACAAGCTGCGCGAAGGCATGCCGATCGGCGCCAAGGTGACCCTGCGCGGGGACCGCATGTACGAGTTCCTCGACCGCCTCGTCACCATCGCGCTGCCGCGCGTGAAGGACTTCCGGGGCCTCAACCCGAAGAGCTTCGACGGTCGTGGCAACTATGCCTGCGGTCTCAAGGAGCACATCGTGTTCCCCGAGATCGACTACGATAAGGTCGATCAGATCTGGGGCATGGACATCATCGTTTGCACGTCGGCCAAAACCGACGACGAAGCGCGCGAGCTTCTGCGCGGCTTCAACTTCCCGTTTCGCAGCTAGAGGACCTCGGGATCTGCCCGAAAGGCCTTTGGAGGATTTAGATGGCTAAGACGAGCTCGGTAGAGAAGAACAAAATGCGGCGTAGGCTGGCAGCCCAGTCGGCTGAGAAGCGCAAGCGCCTCAAGGCAATCGCCAACGATCTGAAGCGTCCGGCGGAAGAGCGTTTTGCCGCGCGCATCAAGCTGGCCGAGATGCCGCGCAATTCTTCTCCGACGCGTATCCGCAACCGTTGCGAGCTGACGGGCCGTGCGCGCGGCTACTATCGCAAGCTCAGAATGTGCCGCAACCAGCTCCGCGATCTCGCGAGCCAGGGGTTGATCCCCGGCATGACGAAGTCGAGCTGGTAAGGGAGAGAGACTATGGCGATCAACGATCCCTTGGGCGACATGCTGACCCGCATCCGCAATGCGCAGATGCGCCGGCGTCCGAAAGTCATCACCCCGGCTTCCAACATCCGCGCGCGCGTTCTCGACGTGCTCGAGGAGGAAGGCTACATTCGCGGCTATGCGCGCGTCGAGCAGAAGGGCGTTCTGCCGACCTTCGAGATCGAGCTGAAGTACTACAACGGGCAGCCGGCCATTCGCGAGATCAAGCGCGTGTCGACGCCCGGCCGGCGGGTTTATTCGCCTGTGCGTGATCTGCCTACCGTGGCCAACGGCCTCGGTGTCGCGATTCTCTCGACGTCCAAGGGCGTGATGTCCGACGCTAAGGCGCGCGAGCAGAACGTCGGCGGGGAGATTCTCTGCAACATCTTCTAACTTGCAGCCCGCCACGGGCGGGCGGCAGGCAACAGGGTTTCGGAACGACCATGTCACGTATCGGCAAAAGAGCAGTCCCGGTCCCGTCCAATGTGACGGCGACGATCAGCGGGCGAGAGGTCAAGGTCAAGGGACCGAAGGGCGAGCTTTCGTTCACGGTGCCCGAGAAGATCAAGGTCGAGAAGACGGACGACGGCATCGTCGTCACGCCGGTCGACGACAGCAAGATGGCGCGCTCCATGTGGGGCATGTCGCGCACGATGATCTCGAACCTCATCGTCGGCGTCACGGAGGGATATTCCGAGACGCTGGAGATTCACGGCGTCGGTTTCCGTGCCGCCATGAAGGGCAAGGATCTGCAGCTGCACATCGGCTTCAGCCATGATGTGATCCATCAGATCCCCGCGGGCGTCGATGTGAAGGTTTCCGGCGCGAAGCAGGAAATCATCACCATCTCCGGCATCGACCGTCAGCTCATCGGTCAGGTGGCCGCCAACATCCGTGCCGCGCGGCCGCCAGAGCCCTACCAGGGCAAGGGCATCCGCTATCAGGGCGAATACATCTTCCGCAAGGAAGGCAAGAAGAAGTAAGGACGCCGGCTTATGGCTAACACTGCGCTCAACAAGCTGTTCGACCGGCGCAAGTCTCGCGTCCGTCGTACTCTGAAGGCGAATGGCACCGGGCGTCCGCGCCTTTCCGTGCACCGTTCGTCGAAGCACATCTACGTGCAGGTGATCGACGACGTCGCTGGCCGGACGGTGGCCGCCGCCTCCACGCTGGAGAAGGATTTGAAGTCGTCGCTGAAGACCGGCGCCGACAAGGCCGCTGCCGCTGCGATCGGCAAGCTCATCGCCGAGCGGGCGATCAAGGCCGGCGTCAAGGACGTCGTCTTCGATCGCGGTGGCTACATCTATCACGGCCGCGTCAAGGCGCTGGCCGATGCCGCGCGCGAAGGCGGCCTGAACTTTTAAGAAGAGGATTGCAACGTGGCACGTTCCCCAGGAAGAGACCGCGGTCGCGATCGCGAAGAGCGTGATAGCGAGTTCACCGAGAAGCTCGTTCACATCAACCGCGTCGCCAAGGTGGTGAAGGGCGGTAAGCGTTTCGGCTTTGCAGCACTCGTCGTCGTCGGCGATCTCAAAGGCCGCGTCGGCTTCGGCCACGGCAAGGCCCGTGAGGTGCCCGAGGCGATCCGCAAGGCCACCGAAGCGGCGAAGCGCTCGCTGCTGCGCGTGCCGCTGCGCGATGCCCGTACGCTGCACCATGACAGCGAAGGCCGTCACGGCGCCGGCAAGGTCGTGCTCCGTTCGGCCCCCGCCGGTACCGGCGTGATCGCGGGCGGTGCGATGCGTGCCGTGTTCGAAATGCTGGGTGTGCACGACGTTGTCGCCAAGTCGCTCGGCTCGGCCAACCCCTATAACGTGGTTCGCGCAACCTTCGACGCGCTGAAGCACCAGGAAAACCCGCGGGCCGTCGCCGCGCGCCGGAACAAGAAGGTGAGCGAGATCGTCTCGCGCCGCCGCGATGGTTCGGTTGCCGGCGAGACCGTTGCAGAGGCGTAATCTGCGCGCTGACGGCGAACGCAAGGAAGAAGCGATATGGCTGCCAAGAAGACCATCACCGTCGAGCAGATCGCCAGCGCCAACCGGCGTCCGGCCGTTCAGACCCAGACTCTGCGTGGCCTGGGCCTCGACAAGCTGCACCGCCAGCGGGAGCTGGAGGACACTCCCGCCGTGCGTGGCATGATCAACTCTATTCCCCACCTGGTGCGCATCGTCGATGCGCCGGCGGGCAAGAAATCCTGAGGAGCTAGGGTCCGATGCGGCTCAACGAAATCAAGGACAAGCACGGTGCGCGCAAGGAGCGTGTGCGTATCGGGCGTGGCATCGGCTCGGGTGTCGGCAAGACGGGCGGTCGCGGCGGCAAGGGCCAGACCGCGCGTTCGGGCGTCGCGATCGGCGGCTTCGAGGGCGGCCAGATGCCGCTCCATCGCCGTCTTCCCAAGCGCGGTTTTAACAAGTGGAACCGCAAGGACTACAACGAGATCAACATCGGTCTCTTGCAGAAGGCCGTCGATGACAAGCGCATCGACGCCGGCAAGACTGTCGATGTCGCAGCTCTCGTCGAGGCCGGTATCCTGCGCCGTCCCAAGGATGGCCTGCGTCTGCTCGGCTCGGGCGAGATCACGGCGAAGCTGAACCTCACCGTCGACCACGCCTCGGCAACCGCCAAGGCCGCCGTCGAGAAGGCCGGTGGCTCGATCACCGTGATCGAGAAGAAGGTTCTGCCCGCCGACGAGGCCAAGCGCCAGAAGACTGCGGCGAAGAAGAATACCGGAACGAACAAGAAGCCCGCTGGGGCGAGCGAGGAGTAACCTTGGCGCCGAGGCCGCCGGTCGAATGCGATCGGCGGCGGTTTTGACGAGCGCGGCGTTGCCGCACCCGGGACAGGCTCCCATCTTAGGCGAGGGGACATCCGAGGGCGGCCCGCCGCCATAGGCGCGAAGGTTGGGAGAAACGAACCATGGTATCCGCTGCCGAGCAGCTTGCCTCCAATCTGAACTTTGGCGCGTTCGCCAAAGCCGAGGACCTGAAGCGCCGCATCTACTTCACGCTGGCTGCCCTCATCGTCTATCGTTTCGGCACCTTCATTCCGCTGCCGGGCATCAATCCCACCGCCTTCGCACAGACCTTCAACGCCAACTCCGCTGGCATCCTCGGCATGTTCAACATGTTCGCGGGCGGCGCGGTCGAGCGTATGGCGATCTTTGCGCTCAACATCATGCCGTACATCTCGGCGTCGATCATCATGCAGCTCATGAGTTCGATGTCGCCGAAGCTCGAGGCCTTGAAAAAGGAAGGCGAGCAGGGCCGCAAGCAGATCAACCAGTACACCCGCTACCTGACGGTGTTGCTGGCTGCATTCCAGGCCTACGGTATCGCCATCGGACTTGAGGGCTCGCACAGCGCCGCCGGCCCCGTCGTCATCGAGCCGGGCTGGTTCTTCCGCATTACGACAGTCATCACGCTCGTCGGCGGTACGATGTTCCTGATGTGGCTCGGCGAGCAGATCACGCAACGTGGCGTTGGCAACGGCATCTCACTCATCATTTTCGCCGGCATCGTCGCGGGGCTTCCCGCCGCCATGGTGGGTCTCTTCGAGCTCGCCCGCACCGGCTCGCTCTCCGTGGGCCTCCTGCTCGCGCTGCTCGGGCTGATGCTCTTCGTCGTCGGCGCGATCGTCTTCATGGAGCGCGCACAGCGCCGGCTTCTGATCCAGTACCCGAAGCGACAGGTGGGCAGCCGCATGTTCCAGGGCGATTCCTCGCACCTGCCGCTGAAGCTCAACTCGTCGGGCGTCATTCCGCCGATCTTCGCCTCTTCGCTCCTGCTCCTGCCGATCACCGCCGCTCAGTTTACCGCCGGCCAGGGCCCCCAGTGGCTCAACGATATCACGGCAGCTCTGGGAAGCGGCCAGCCGCTGCATATCCTCGTCTATGTGGCGCTGATCATCTTCTTCGCCTTCTTCTACACGGCGGTGGTGTTCAACCCGAAGGAGACGGCGGACAACCTGCGCAAATACGGTGGCTTCATTCCGGGCATCCGCCCCGGTGACAAGACGGCCGAGTACATCGACTACGTCTTGACCCGTATCACCGTCGTCGGCGCCATCTACCTCGCCGCGGTCTGCGTTCTGCCGGAAATTCTCATCTCCTACGCCGCCGTGCCGTTCTACTTCGGTGGTACCTCGCTGCTCATCGCCGTGAGCGTCACCATGGATACCGTGGCACAGGTGCAGAGCCATCTTCTGGCGCACCAATACGAAGGCCTGATCAAGAAGGCGAAGCTGAGGGGCGCCACGGGACGCGGCGGCCGCAGATGAACCTGATACTTCTAGGTCCGCCCGGCGCCGGCAAAGGCACGCAAGCGGAGGGGCTCGCCAAGAGGCGCGGGCTCATCCAGCTCTCGACCGGAGATATGCTCCGTGAGGCTGTAAAGGCCGGCACACCGGTGGGACGCGAGGCGAAGGCGATCATGGAGGCCGGCGGCCTCGTACCGGACGCGGTGGTCATCAAGATCATTGCCGACCGCATCGAACACGCCGACTGCGCCAACGGGTTCATCCTCGACGGCTTTCCGCGCACCCTGAAGCAGGCTGCGGCGCTCGATGAGTTGCTCGCCGGACAGGGCAAGAAGCTCGATGCCGTCATCGAGCTGAAAGTCGATGACGGAATTCTGGAATCGCGTATCGAGAACCGTGCGCGGGAGACGGCGGCCGCGGGGGGAACTCCCCGTGCGGACGACAATGCCGATGCACTGCGTAAACGGCTCATGGCCTACTACCGGGAAACAGCCCCGCTTATTGGTTACTATTTTGCCAAGGGTAAGCTGCACTCGGTGGACGGCATGGCGCCAATCACCGAGGTTGCGGGGAGCGTGGACGGGGTCCTGTCCGCTCTTGCCGCACCTTAAAAAAACCGTTATCGCCCAATTGACGGGGACCTATTGCTCCGGTACAACACCCCGTTCTTAACGCACCTGGGCAATATCCGGTCTGCCATCAGACGGGCCGGATTGGTGTGTTTTCGGCGTAGGAACACAGGTTAGCAAGCGACATGCCGTCGGGGCACGTGCCTCCGGTGACGGCAATCGATACCTCAGGAGAGACGTGTGGCCCGTATCGCAGGCGTCAACATTCCGACGCAGAAGCGCGTTGTCATCGCGCTGCAATACATTCACGGGATTGGTCCCAAGTTCGCGAAGGACATCTGCGAGAAGGTCGGTATTCCGGCTGAGCGGCGGGTGCAGCAGCTGACCGACGCCGAGGTCCTGCAGATCCGCGAGACGATCGACCGCGACTACCTCGTCGAAGGCGATCTTCGCCGCGAGGTCATCACGAACATCAAGCGCCTGATGGATCTCGGCTGCTACCGCGGCCTCCGTCACCGCAAGGGCCTTCCCGTCCATGGTCAGCGCACGCACACCAATGCGCGCACCCGCAAGGGTCCTGCGAAGCCCATCGCCGGCAAGAAGAAGGCCTGATCGCCCATTGCTTGGGGAGTGCCGCTCGGCTGCTCCCCGTTCGCTTTTGACGTATTTGGTATGACGGGCCGCCGGACGGCCCCTGGAGAGACGACGGATGGCCAAGGACACGACCGCAGCAGGGCGAGGCAAAGTACGCCGCCGCGAGAAAAAGAACATCACGTCCGGCGTTGCGCACGTCAACGCCTCGTTCAACAACACGATGATCACGATCACCGACGCCCAGGGCAACACGATTGCCTGGTCCTCGTCGGGCACGAAGGGCTTCAAGGGTTCGCGCAAGTCGACGCCGTACGCCGCGCAGGTTGCCGCCGAGGATGCCGGCCGCAAGGCGCAGGAGCACGGCATGAAGATCCTCGAGGTCGAGGTTTGCGGTCCTGGCTCCGGTCGCGAGTCGGCCCTGCGTGCCTTGCAGGCGGTGGGCTTCCAGATCACCTCCATCCGTGACGTGACGCCTATTCCGCACAACGGTTGCCGGCCGCGCAAGCGCCGGCGCGTCTGACGAACCTTCTCGCGGCGCCGATTTGGCGCCGCGCTTGCGTCGCCGTGCAGCCCGCCGGCGACCTTGATTCTATCCTTCGCCTGCGCTCCCGGACGCAGGCGTCAGTTAAGCGAGGCTCCCCGTGGTGAACGTTCTCCAGAAGAACTGGCAAGACCTTATCAAGCCGAACAAGCTCGATGTGGCCTCGGGCCGCGACGGCAGCCGTATCGCCACCGTCGTCGCCGAGCCGCTGGAGCGGGGCTTCGGCATGACGCTCGGCAACGCGCTGCGCCGTGTGCTGCTGTCCTCCCTGCAGGGCGCGGCCATCAAGACGGTGCAGATCGACGGCGTGCTGCACGAGTTCTCTTCGATTCCCTCCGTGCGTGAGGATGTCACCAACATCATCCTCAACATCAAGGAGATCGCGCTGCGCATCCACTCAGAGGGTGTGAAGCGCATGGTGCTCAAGAAGGAAGGCGGCGGCCCGGTCCGCGCCAAGGACATCGAGGCCGGCCCGGATGTCGAGATCCTCAACCCCGAGCACGTGATCTGCACCCTGGACCAGGGCGCTTCGATCCGCATGGAATTCACCGCCGACATGGGCAAGGGCTACGTTGCGGCCGACCGCAACCGCCCCGAGGACGCGCCGATCGGCCTGATCCCGGTCGACAGCCTCTACAGCCCGGTGAAGAAGGTTTCCTACAAGGTCGAGAATACCCGCGAGGGCCAGATCCTCGACTATGACAAGCTGACGATGACGGTCGAGACCGACGGCTCGGTGTCGCCGGAGGATGCGATCGCGCTCGCCGCGCGCATCCTGCAGGACCAGCTCGCGGTGTTCATCAACTTCGAGGAGCCGAAGAAGGCCGTCGAGGAGACCCGTCACCCCGAGCTCGCGTTCAACGCCGCGCTGCTCAAGAAGGTGGACGAGCTGGAGCTTTCCGTGCGCTCGGCGAACTGCCTGAAGAACGACAACATCGTTTACATCGGCGACCTTATTCAGAAGACCGAGGCGGAGATGCTGCGTACGCCGAACTTCGGCCGCAAGTCGCTGAACGAGATCAAGGAAGTCCTTGCGTCCATGGGTCTGCACCTCGGCATGGAAGTGCCGAACTGGCCGCCGGACAACATCGAAGAGCTGGCGAAGCGCTTCGAGGACCAGTACTGAGACTTGAGACGACGTGCGAACTCCGGCGCGTGATGCAAATCGCGACGCCGGGGCCACGGATGACAACCGAAACGAGGTGAGGCCGTAGAACCTCCCCGTCAAACAACCTGAGAGAACCGATATGCGACACAAGAAACTCGGCCGGCGTTTCAGCCGCGACAGCAGCCATCGCCAGGCCATGTTCTCGAACATGGCGGCCGCGCTCATCAAGCACGAGCAGATCGTCACCACCCTGCCGAAGGCGAAGGACCTGAAGCGCGTGATGGACAAGTACATCACGCTCGCAAAGCGCGGTGACCTGAACTCCCGCCGCCTCGCCGCCAGCCGTCTGCGCGACGAGGACATGGTCAAGAAGCTGTTCGACGTCCTGGCGCCCCGCTACAAGGACCGCGCCGGCGGTTACACGCGCGTGCTGAAAGCGGGCTTCCGCTACGGCGACAGCGCCCCGCGCGCCGTGATCGAGCTCGTCGACCGCGATGAGGCCGTGAAGGGCAAGGAAGACCGCGAGCGCCACGAGGCACAGGTCGCCGCACAGGCCGCCGAGGCCTGATAGCTCATCCGGGCGCGCCTCCCGCCCGCTCGACATCGAATACGAAAAGCCGGCGCAAAAAACTGCGCCGGCTTTTTCATTTTCGCGTCCCACGGCCGCGCGCACGCCGCCGTTCGCGTAGATCAGGCGGCGCTGGCGGTTGCGCCCTGCGCGTCCATCAGCGCTTTGAATTCCGCCATGCCGAGCGTCGCGATGATGTTCAGCTCCGCGTCGAGGATCTCATAGACGAGGTCGCCGACATTACGGTTGCTGAAAAACGCGATGACGTCCTGGTCGCCGCCACCTTCGGTGTGCGGCTCCCCATCACCCGGCGTCGCGACGTAGCTTCCGACCGGGCGCACCTCCTTCAACTCACCGTTCGCGCGGTAGATGCGCAGCTCGCCCTGCAGGACCACGGTGACGTAATCGCACCGGTGGCGATGCAGAGCGATCTTCGCGTTGGCGTCGAACTTGAAGAGGATGTCGACAATGCGCTTCTCCTCGTCGACCGCGCAGATGAAATAGGCGAGGTGGTCGAAGCCTTCGAGCGTGTGCCAGCGGATATTGCGCGTATCGAAAGGATTGGTGGCCATTGGTTTCCCCTCCCAGCGGGATGATGCTTGCTTGTCGGTCCGGCTCCGGCGAAGGCCGGGCTCCATAACGCCAACGTGACTTGTTGGCTTTCCGCGCGCTTGCCATTTTGCGCCAACGTCTCCTTCGGCGTCTCGGATGGGACCTTGCATGGCAATTCGCCTTTCCGGCTTCACCCGCGCGAGCTCACTGGGCCCCATCGCCGACTTCATGGGGCGGCAAGGCGGCTCCATCCAGCGGGTGCTCGAGGATGTCGATCTCCCCCTCGGGCTGCTGGAGCATCCCGACACGCTCGTCCCTTTGCGGGAGCAGTTTCGCCTGCTTGAACGTTCCGCCCGGGAAACGGGCGACGACTATTTCGGCGCGCGGCTCGGGCAAGTGGTGCGCTCACGGGACCTCAGCCATTTCGGTGCGTGGGTCTGCGCGGCGCCGACGCTTGGCGGCGCTATCGCCCGTGCGCGTGCCGGGATCAACAGGATGCTGCAGACCTCCACGGTGCTGACTCTCGCGCCGCACGGAGAAAACGTGCGATGGCACATCGAGTTCGTCGAGCCGGAATCCGAAGGCCGCCACCACAACGAGCTTCTCGGCGTCAGCTATATGATCGACGTCGTGCGTGGATACGCGGGCCGCACGTGGCATCCGGACGTGGTGTTCACCGCGCTTCCCCGGGGATCGCCGCGTGCCGCGCTCGAAGACATGTTCCGCTGCAATGTTTCCCATGGGCATCCGGTACCCGGCATCGGGTTCAGTGCTGCGCTGCTCGACTGCACCCGCGCGACGGCAACGCAGACGGGGGTGGGCGCCGGTGCTGAGCCGGGTCTGCCCGGCCAGCAGGACACGCTCGCATCCGTCGCGGCCATCACCGACCTTGCCCTGCACGAAGGGCTCCCGCGCATCGACTGGGTGGCCGCAAAGCTCGGGCTCACGCGCCGCTCCCTGCAGCGGCTGCTGGCGAAGCACGGAACATCCTTCAACCGTCTCGCCGAAGAAGCGCTGATGCGGCGGGCAATTCAGCGCCTCGGCGAGGCCGACGCGGCGATCACCGGCATCGCGCTGGAGCTTGGATACGCGGATGCCGCGCACTTCACGCGCGCGTTTCGTAGATGGACGGGCATGCCGCCGAGCGTATACCGTCATCGCCTGGCCTGAAGGGCGGGACCCTGGGTGATGCTGCGAACGCTGGCGATCGGAGGCGGGGATGTCGAAGCCGACAGTTCTGGTGACAGGCGCTTCCGGCTTTATCGCCAAGCACTGCATCGCGGAGCTGCTGCGCGAGGGCTACCCCGTGCAGGCGACGCTGCGCAGTCTCACACGGGCGGATGAGACGTGCCGCGCGATTGCAAAGGCCGGCGCCGATGCCGGCGCGGTGAAGTTCTTCGCCGCCGATCTTCTCTCCGATCCCGGCTGGGATGAAGCGGTTGCGGGCTGCACCTACGTGCTGCACGTCGCGTCGCCATTTCCGCTCAAGAATCCGCGCGATCCGCAGGAGGTGATCCGGCCTGCGCGGGAAGGGGCTCTGCGCGTCCTCGAGGCGGCGACGCGCGCCGGCGTGAAGCGTGTGGTGCTGACATCCTCGATCGTCGCCGTCACGCTGCCGTGGCCCGAGGCCGAGCCCGGGCACGTTTTCGACGAGAAGGATTGGAGCAATCCCGAACGTCCGGACGTAACGCCCTATGTCGTCTCGAAGACGGTGGCGGAAAAGGCCGCGTGGGATTTCGTCGATGCCACGCCTGGCGCACCCGAGCTCACGGTGGTCAATCCGGGTTTCGTGCTCGGTCCCGCCGTCGACGCCGATCTCTCCACCTCCCATGAAGTCATCCGGATGATGGGCAATGGCTCCTATCCCGCGGCGCCGAAGATCGGCTTCCCCATCAGCGATGTGCGCGACGTCGTGGTGACGCACATCCTGGCGATGATCCACGCGCAAGCGGCAGGCCAGCGGTTTCTGTCGGCCAACGGCTTCCTGCGGCTTTACGAGGTCGGTCAACTGGTGAAGCAGACCCTGCCGGACCTCGGCAAAAAGGTGCCGCGCGGGGAAATGCCCGATATCCTGGTGCGGGCGCTGTCCCTCGTCGACCGGCGGCTCAAAGCCGTGCTCGCCGACCTCGGCTTCCCCCGACCGGTGAGCAGCGCCAAGGCGCAGCAGGTGCTGGGCCAGAGCTTCCGCTCACCCCAGGAGGCGGTCACCTCTGCCGCCGAGAGCCTGCGGGCGCTGCGAATTATCTGAAGTGCCCACCGGGGCGCTACCGAGCCCCGAAAAATCGATGCTCCGGCGGCTTTTAGGCGCATTTTCGCTGCATGCGGGCCTGGGGCGCAGCCGGGAAGGGCGCCACAATCGAGGCGCTGTGCTATCTGTGCGCCGGGACGGTCCACCCCGCGGTCGCACGGCTGGACCATGATCAAAGGCTAGAGCCGCATCGCGATTCGAAGAAAAGCGATCGTGCTCTAGAAAACGGGGCTTACCCGTTAGAGATGAACATCGAGGATCGAAATCATTCGCATGAGCATGCCGACGACGACACCGACCCATGCGGGCTTCAGGTCCGCCGCGCTGGCGCTGACCGGGCTCGCTCTCTTTGTATCGCTTCTTTTCCCGCGTGAAGCGTCCGCGCAGTTGCGCGCGACGCCGCCCTCCCGGGAAGCGATGCAGTATTCGTTCTCACCCATCGTGAAGAAGGCGGCTCCGGCGGTCGTGAACGTCTATGTGCGCTCGCGCGTGCGCACCGCGGTCTCGCCATTCGCGAACGATCCGTTCTTCCAGCGTTTCTTCGGCGGCCGCGGCGGCTTCGGTCTGCCGCAGGAACGGATCCAGTCTTCGCTCGGCTCCGGCGTCATCATCAGCTCCGACGGCGTCATCGTCACCAACACGCACGTCGTGAAGGGCGGCACCGATACGCAGATCCGCGTCGCGCTTTCCGATAAGCGCGAGTATGACGCGCGCATCGTCGCCCAGGACGAGCGCACCGATCTCGCCGTTCTCAAGATCGAGAAGGGCGGCAGCGATTTTCCCTTCCTGCAGTTCGCCGACAGCGACGAGCTTGAGGTGGGCGATCTCGTGCTCGCCATCGGCAACCCGTTCGGCGTCGGCCAGACGGTGACGAGCGGCATCATCTCCGCGCTCGCCCGCACGGAGATGGCGCAGTCCGACACGCAAGTGTTTCTGCAAACGGACGCCGCGATCAACCCCGGCAATTCCGGCGGCGCGCTCGTCGACATGCAGGGCCGCCTCATCGGTATCAACACGATGATCTTCTCCCAGTCGGGCGGCTCGGTGGGTATCGGCTTCGCGATCCCGTCGAACCTCGTGCGCTTCTATGCGGACAACGCTATCGCCGGGCGCAAGATCGAACGGCCGTGGCTCGGCGCCCAGCTCGAGACGGTGACGCGCGAGATGGCGCAGACTTTGAAACTCGACCGCATCTCAGGCGCGGTCGTCGTGCGCTTGACGAACAACAGCCCCGCGGCGAAGGCCGGGGTGCAGCTCGGCGATGTGATCGTGAAGGTGGACGATTTCGATGTGGCCGATTCCCACTCCGTCCATTATCGCCTCACCACGCGCGGCATCGGCAATCGCGCGCGCCTGGAGGTGATCCGCAACGGTCGCCACGTGCCGATCGATGTCCAGCTGCTGCCGGCGCCGAAGCCCGGCAAGGACGACGTGCGCAACCTGTCGGGCAATCATCCATTCGACGGGGCGCGCGTCTCGAACATACTTCCCAGCGTTGCCGACGAGCTCAATCTCGACGAAACCGACGGCGTCGTCATCGTCGCGGTCCGCTCCGGCGGCGTGGCGTCGAGGCTCGACTTCCAGCCGGGCGACATCATCTTGCAGGTCGGCAACGAAAAGATCACCGACGTCATCATGCTCGATGAATTGACGCGTGTGCCCCACCGGATCTGGAGCGTCACGATCAAGCGCGGCGGGCGTGTGATGAAGCTGCAGATGGCAGGATAGGCGCAGGTGGCCAATCTGTTCGAAGCCGCCGGATTGGAGAAGGGGGCGCCGCGCCCGCTTCCCGACCGGCTGCGCCCGACGAAGCTTTCGGAGGTCGTCGGGCAGGATCACCTCGTCGGCCCCAACGGCACGCTCACGCGCATGCTGAAAAGCGGCCGGCTGCCGAGCCTCATCCTGTGGGGACCGCCGGGCTCCGGCAAGACGACGGTCGCGCGCCTGCTCGCCCACGAGACGCACCTCGAGTTCGAGCAGCTCTCGGCCATTTTCTCCGGCGTGCAGGACCTGCGCAAAGCTTTCGAGCGTGCCAAGGCCCGCCGCGAGCACGGCAAGGGCACGCTGCTGTTTATCGACGAGATCCACCGCTTCAACCGCGCACAGCAGGATAGCTTCCTGCCGTACATGGAGGACGGAACGATCACGCTCGTCGGCGCGACGACGGAGAACCCGTCGTTCGAACTCAACAGCGCCGTTCTCAGCCGTGCCTCCGTGCTGGTCTACAATCGTCTCGACGAAGCGGCGCTCGAAACGCTGCTCCAGCGCGCGGAGAAGGAGGAGAAGCGTCCTCTGCCGCTCGACGCGGACGCGCGCGAGGCGCTCATCGGAATGGCCGACGGCGATGGCCGCTCGGTCATCAATCTTGCGGACGAAGTGTTCGCCGCCGTGGCGCCGGGACAGGCGCTGCTCGACCGCAACGCGCTCAGCACCCTCGTGCAGAAGCGCGCGCCACTCTACGACAAGTCGCGCGAAGGCCATTACAACCTGATCAGCGCGCTGCATAAGTCGGTGCGCGGTTCCGATCCCGATGCGGCGCTCTACTGGCTCTGCCGCATGCTGGATGGCGGCGAGGACCGCCTGTTCCTCGCGCGCCGGCTCGTGCGGATGGCGGTGGAGGACATCGGTCTCGCCGATCCCCAGGCGCTGGTGCAGGCGCTCGCGGCGAAGGACACTTACGATTTCCTCGGCAGCCCCGAAGGGGAGCTGGCGCTGGCGCAGACGACGATCTACCTCGCGACCGCGCCGAAATCGAACGGCGCTTACGTCGCCTACAAGGCCGCCATGCGGGCGGCCAAGGAGCATGGCTCGCTGAGCCCGCCCAAGCACATCCTCAATGCACCGACCAAGCTGATGCAGCAGGAAGGCTACGGGGAAGGCTACGCCTACGACCACGACGCCGAGGAAGGGTTTTCCGGCCAGGACTATTTCCCCGAGGAGTTCAGGTCCCGTCCGCAGTATTACGATCCGCCCGATCGCGGCTTCGAGCGCGAGATCCGCAAGCGGCTCGCCTATTGGCGCGATTTGAGAGCCAAGCGCGGCGGGAAGTAAGCGCTCACGCCGTCATCGGCGCGTCCGGATAGCACGCTATAGGGCGCCAGCCAATTATGGGGGTGCGCCACCCTGTGGCGCCTCTATTGCGCTCACCCGCCGTTCATCCGCCGATGCGTTGCGCAGTTCACGGCCCTGCGCCGGAGGCCTATAATCGGGGACGCCAGATGCCGGGAGGGACAGTCGGATGGTGCAGTTCATCGACCTGTGGCGCGGCCATCCGATCAATGAATCGGTGACGGCGCCGTGTGTTGCGCCCCATGATCTGACGAACCTCGAAGGCAAGCACGTTGCCATGGGCTTTCCCGTGTTCGCGAACCAGTGCGCGATCCGCATGGGCGTCGCCCTGCGCCGTGCCGGGGTCGTCGACAGTCAGATCGGAGGCTGCGCGGCCTGTTCCGTCCACCCGCGCTCGGAGATGCACTTCATCAATGCGAGCCAGCTCGCCAACGCCATCAGCCGCGCGAACTTGCCGGGCGTCGCGCCGGTGGAGCGCATCACGGGCACCGCGGCGGCCGACTATTACCCGCGTCTCTTCGGCCGTACGGGCATCGTCTATTTCCAGGACTACTGGAAACGCTCGAGCGATAGTGGCCGCCCCACCGGTGACCACATCGATGTGTGGAACGGCTATCGATCATCGGCCAAGTGGCTGCTCGAATGGTTCTCCTGGCTCGGCTACTATTCGAACTACGCCAACGCCGGCGAGATCTGGTTCTGGGAAGTGAAATAGCCGGCCGCAGAGCAGGGCGGGGGCAGGGGAGCAAGCAATGCGCTACATCGTTGCCATGGTGTTCGCGGTCGCCGGCGCGCTGCTGGCAACGGTATTCCTCAGCTCATCCGTCGCCGATTGGGTCGTAGCGCACCGCTCGTTCGAAAGCTCGGACGATGCGGAGAACCTGCATATGCTGGTGTTCCTCGCTTCGAACGTCGCCGGGCTCATCGCCGGTTGGCTCGTCGGCTGGGTGATTGGCGGCTTCTTCGCCCGCCCCGAGGCGCCGCCCGCGTGAGACCCGCAACGCTGATCTATCCCGGAGCCAGCAACGTCAGCGGCCACAGGTAGGCTTGCCCGAGCACCAGCAGGCCGACGAGCGTTGCCAGCGCGATGGAGTGAAAGGCAACGAAGCGCAGGATGGAGCCCTCGTGGCCGTACCAGCGCGTGGCGGTCGAAGCGACGACGATCGATTGCGCATCCATCATCTTGCCCATCACGCCGCCGGAGCTGTTGGCGGCCGCCATCAGCACCGGATTGAGCCCGAGCTGCTCCGCGCTCACACGCTGCAGGCCGCCGAACAGCACGTTCGATGCGGTGTCCGATCCGGTGAGCGTGACGCCCAGCCAGCCGATGTACGTTCCGAACAGCGGGTAGAGCCAGCCGGTGTTGGCGAGCGCGAGGCCAAGCGTGGCGTCGATTCCGGAGTACCGGGTGACGAAGCCGATCGCGAGCATGCAGGCGATCGTGAGCAGCGAATAGCGCACGAGATAGAGCGTGCGCGCGTATGTGCGTAGAAGCCCGCCGGGGCCGTAGCCGAGCGCAAAACCGGAGACGATGGCCGCGAGCAGGATTCCGGTGCCCGTGGCGGAGAGGGCGTTGAAGTTGAACACCGCCGCTTCGATTTTCGGGGTGGCGACGACCGGCGGCACCTTTTGCACCAGCTCGTGCAGCCCCGGAATGGCGAGCTTCGCGACCCAGATATCGTCGAGCATTGCCCGCACCTGGGGCGTGCCCCAGAGAAACACGAAGACGCTGAGGACGACCCACGGCATCCAGGCGCGGCGGATGGCCGATGGAGTGTGAGTTGCGGCGCCGGGCGCATCTGCTGCAGCCGCTGCGCCATCTTCCGGTGCTCCCGGCATCGCCGTCATCGGCCGTGCGGGCCGCCAGACTTTCAGGAACATTGCGAGCGCGGCCATCGACACCACCGCCGCGACGATGTCGACGAGCCAGGGACCGTGGAAGTTCGAAACGAGGTACTGCGGGATCGCGAACGCGACACCGGCAACGAGGATCGGCGGCCAGACCTCGAGCGTACGCCGCCAGCCCGCGAAAGCGGTGATGAGCCAGAACGGAACCAGCACCGAGAAGAAGGGGAGCTGGCGCCCCACCATGCCGCTCAGCTCGTGGAGGTCGAGGCCCGTCACGGCCGCCAATGCGATAATCGGTGTGCCGAGCGCGCCGAAGGCCACGGGCGCGGTGTTGGCAATGAGCGAAAGCCCGGATGCGGCCAAGGGCGTGAAGCCGAGGCCGATCAGCATGGCCGCCGTGACCGCCACCGGCGTGCCGAAGCCCGCCGCTCCCTCGAAGAACGCGCCGAGACAGAACGCGACGAACAGGAGCTGCATGCGCTTGTCGTCACTGATGGCGCCGATGGAGGTGCGCAGGATTTCGAAGTCGCCGCGCTCCAAAGTGAGCTGGTAGAGAAAGATGACGTTGAGGATGATCCAGCCGATGGGCAGCAGACCGAACGCCGCGCCATATCCGGCGGCAAGCCCCGCCATCGGCGCGGGCATCCCGTAGAAGACAATCGCCGCCGCGAGCGCTGCGATAAGGCCGAGGATCGCTGCGACGTGCGCACGCAACTCCAGCAGGCCTATGCCACCGAGCAATACGATGACCGGGATGGCGGCAACGAGGGTGGATAGCAGCATGTTGCCGAACGGGTCGTAGACCTGCGACCACATGCGTTCTCTCCCCCGCCCCGGTTTATTTCGCCACAAAGCTACGTTGGTCCGTGGCGGCCGGTCAAACGCTTGCTGAAGCGTTAAAGTCCTGCGGCGAGGGGCTATTTCGCGGCTTTCATGGCGGAATTTCGCCGATTTGGCCGCCTCCTGCCCTGGACAGGAATGCCGGCTCACCGTAGGTCATCGCGGGTATTCGGACCGTCCCGGCGGCTATACTGGCGATAGAGGCCTGATGCCCCCGGACCGGACCGCGCGGACCATGGCGCCTGCCGCCGTTCCCAACAGAGCCCTCGGATGAATGATCGCGTCGAAACCATCGAAGTGAAGTCGACCGAAGCCGATATGCGGCTCGACCGCTGGTTCCGGCTGCATTTCCCCGACGTAGGCTACTCCTATCTGCAGAAGCTGCTGCGCACCGGCCAGGTGCGCGTCAACAGCCGCCGCGCCGAAGCCAACGCGCGCCTCGAAGCCGGTGCCCAGATCCGCGTCCCCGCCATCGTGCGCGCTGCGCCGAAGGGCGCCACCGCATCCGGCGTCAAGCCGGCGATGGGCGTATCGAAGGGTGATCGCGACCGCATCGAGAAGATGATCCTGTTCGAGGACGAGCACGTGCTCGTCCTCAACAAGCCGTTCGGTCTCGCGGTGCAGGGCGGCACGGGCACGAAGCGGCACATCGACGGCATGATCGCGGGGATGGCGGATCGCTTCGGCGGAGAACGCCCGCGCCTCGTGCACCGCCTCGACCGCGACACGACCGGCGTACTGCTGATTGCCAAGCACCGCGACGCGGCGGCCAAGCTCGGCCGCGTGTTCCAGACCCGCTCGGCGGCGAAGACCTACTGGGCGCTGGTGAAGGGCGTTCCGAAGCCCCCGCAAGGGAAAATCGAGGCGGCGCTGGTCAAGGCCGCCGGCCCGGACGGAGACCGCGTACGCAAGGCGCTTCCCGGCGAGCAGGAAGAAGCGATGCACGCCACGACGCATTATTCGGTGATCGACCGGCTTGCCCATAAGGCGTCCTGGGTTTCGCTGAAGCCGGTGACGGGCCGCCAGCACCAGCTCCGTGCGCACATGGCGCTGATCGGCACGCCGATCGTCGGCGACAACAAATACGGCGGCGATGAGAACCTCCCCGCCGAGCAGATCGAGAACAAGCTGCACCTGCACGCCCGCCGGCTCGTGCTGCCGCATCCCTATACCGGCGGCAAGATCGACGTCACCGCGCCGCTGCCCGATCACATGCGCGCCACATGGGAACTTCTTGGCCTCGATGTCGACCGCTATCAGGAGAAGGGCTGATGAAGCTTGTCGTGCTCGATTGCGATGGCACCCTCGTCGATAGCCAGAACGGGATCTGCGAGGCGATGGTGCATGCGTTCTCCGGCTTCGGGCTGACGCCGCCGGCACGGGAGGCGACGCTCGCCATCGTCGGCCTGTCGCTGCCGGAAGCGTTCGCAGCGCTGGCGCCCGAGCATGATGCACAACTCCGCGCCGCGCTCGTCGAGCGCTATAAGTCTGCGTTCCTCGAAATCCGCCGCGACCCCGCACTGCACGAGCCGCTTTTTGCCGGCATAGGCGCAGCGATAGAGGCCATGGCTGCGCGGGACGACGTCATGCTCGGCATCGCGACGGGCAAGTCGCGCAAGGGCGTCGACCGGCTTTTCGCCCGCGAGGATTGGGCAAGGCGCTTCATCACGGTGCAGACCGCCGACAACAATCCTTCCAAGCCCCATCCCGCCATGTTGCACGCGGCGATGGCCGAGGCGGGTGTCGGCCCGGAAAGCACTGTCATGGTGGGCGACACAACCTTCGACATGGAAATGGCGATCGCGGCGGGAACCGGCGCGCTGGGTGTCGGCTGGGGCTACCATTCACCCGACGAGCTCCACGCCGCGGGTGCGCACGCCGTCGTCGGCGAATGCGACCGGCTTCTTTCGGGAGTGGACGCCTATTTCGCTGCGCGGGAGCGGGCCGCATGAGCGAGCCGGGCGATACCCCCGAGCCGCCGAAGGGCGCACCTAAAGTGCCGGGCCGGGAGGCATTGCGACCACCGCACCCCAAGCGTTTTTATAAGGCCGTGAGCGTCAGCGAGGCGGACGGCGGCTATCAGGTCCTGCTCGACGGCCGTGCCGTGCGCACGCCGAAAAAACTCCACCTCACCGTGCCGACGTGGCCGCTGGCGGAGGCGATCGCCGCCGAGTGGGCCGCTCAGGGCGAGCATATCGATCCGGCGACGATGCCGCTGTCGAAGCTCGCCATCACCGCCATCGATGGCGTAACCGGCACGATGGCGGACGTTGCGGCGGACATCGTGCGTTTTGCCGGCAGCGATCTCATCTGCTACCGCGCCGAGGCGCCGGAAGCCCTGGCGGAGATCCAGGCAGCCGCGTGGGACCCGGTGCTGCGCTGGGTGGAGGAGGTGAGCGGGGCGCGGTTCTTCCTCGCCGAGGGCATCATGCCCGTGACCCAGAGCCCGGAGGCGCTGTCGCGCTTCGGCGATCTGGTGGCGCCGTTCGGGGCCTTCGCGCTCGCAAGCCTGCACGTGATGACGACGCTCACCGGCTCGGCATTCCTCGCCATGGCGGTGGCGCGAGGGCATCTGACGCCGGAGGAGGCTTGGGCCAAGGCCCACGTCGATGAGGATTGGCAGATCGCGCGCTGGGGCGTCGACGTCGAAGCCGCCGACCGGCGCGCCCGCCGCCACACGGAAATGCTGGCAGCGGCGCAATTTCTCGATCTGCTGGAAGCCGCTTAGCGGAGAAAATCGCCTTTGTTCCCCGCGTAACAGCGGCAGGGCAGAGCGCGGGTGATACTGGCACGATCATGCCAACGTCCGCGGAGCAGTGCTATGCTGAGCCCGTTCGACCTCGCCATCGTCCTGATCGTTCTCCTGGCCATCCCTCTGCTCATCAAGGCGGGCCGCTGATGGATACGAGCTTCAACCTTCCGATCGCCATTGCGGTGGCGGCGCTGGTGCCGCCGATCATCCTGCTCAACTATCATTACCGGCTCGGGGGATTGTCGGGCTACATCTGGCGCGAGAGCCCTGTCTTCGCGCATATCCTCCTGGCGCTTCTCTTCACCGTCTGGCTCGGGACCGTCTTCGATCTCGCCGCCTACTATGGCTTCCTGTCGCCCCGCGCCCTGGAGATATTCAACCTCCTGGTCGGGCCTCTGATGCTGATCTTCTCCCTGTGCGTGCTCGTGTTCGGCACCCGCCTCCTGGTCCGGTACCTGCGGTTGCGCTCCAGAACCTAGCCAGACGTTCATGCTTTGGGCGCTTGTCGCGGGCCGGCCGGGCCGGGCGCCCCGAAACGTCGCACACCAATAGCCCCGGTGCGCGTTCTCATCGGCAAATCTGCATGCTATGAGCCCTCCCGTGCGGCGTCCGGCCGCGTGTCCACGAGGGAAGGCACGTCAATGAAGGACATCATCGGAGAGCTTGCGAAGCGCCGCGCCAACGCGCGGCTTGGGGGCGGCCAGGCGCGTATCGACGCCCAGCACAAGCGTGGCAAGCTTACGGCCCGCGAACGCATCGAGCTTCTGATGGATGAGAACTCCTTCGAGGAGTTCGACACGTTCGTCGAGCACCGCTGCACCGACTTCGGCATGGAGAAGCACAAGACCCCGGGCGACGGCGTCGTCACCGGCTGGGGCACCATCAACGGCCGCGTCGTCTACGTCTTCGCCAAGGACTTCACCGTCATGGGCGGCTCGCTCTCGGAGAGCCACGCCCGCAAGATGACCAAGATCCAGGATATGGCGCTGAAGAACCGCGCGCCGATCATCGGTCTTTTCGATGCGGGTGGCGCGCGCATCCAGGAGGGCGTGGACGCTCTCGGCGGCTACGGCGAGGTCTTCACGCGCAACGTCCTCGCCTCGGGCGTCATCCCGCAGATATCGGTCATCATGGGCCCGTGCGCAGGCGGCGACGTCTATTCGCCGGCCATGACCGACTTCATCTTCATGGTGCGCGACACCAGCTATATGTTCGTGACGGGCCCGGACGTCGTGAAGACGGTCACCAACGAGACCGTGACGTCCGAGGAGCTCGGCGGCGCGAAGGTGCATACCTCGAAGTCCTCGGTCGCGGACGGCGCCTACGAGAACGACGTCGAGGCGCTGCTGCAGATGCGCCGCCTGATGGACTTCCTGCCCTCGAACAACCGTGAGGGCGTGCCGACGCTGCCGACCTCCGACAGCCCCGACCGCACGGACCATTCGCTCGACACGCTCATCCCGGACAATCCGAACAAGCCCTACGACATCAAGGAGCTGATCCTGAAGGTCGTCGACGAGGGCGATTTCTTCGAGATCCAGGAGAACTACGCAAAGAATCTCGTCACCGGCTTTGCGCGCATGGACGGTCGCACGATCGGCATCGTCGCCAACCAGCCGATGGTGCTGGCGGGCGTGCTCGATTCCGACGCTTCGCGCAAAGGCGCGCGCTTCGTGCGCTTCTGCGACTGCTTCGAGATTCCGATCGTGACCTTCGTCGACGTGCCGGGCTTCCTGCCGGGCACCGCGCAGGAATACGGCGGTCTCATCAAGCACGGCGCCAAGCTGCTGTTCGCCTACACCGAGGCGACCGTGCCGAAGGTGACCGTCATCACGCGCAAGGCCTATGGCGGCGCCTATGACGTGATGAGCTCCAAGCACATCCGCGGCGACGTGAACTATGCCTGGCCGACCGCCGAAATCGCGGTGATGGGCGCCAAGGGTGCCGCGGAGATTCTCTACCGCGCCGACCTCGGTGATCCGGAGAAGATCAAGGCGCGCATCGAGGAATATCAGGAGCGCTTCGCCAACCCGTTCGTCGCCGCCGAGCGTGGCTACATCGACGAGGTGATCCTTCCGCATGGCACGCGGCGGCGTATCTGCCGCGCGCTCAACATGCTGCGCAACAAGACGCTCGAGAATCCCTGGAAGAAGCACGACAACATCCCGCTTTGACAGGCGATATACGCTGCTTGATTTTGATAGTTATTCTGAACTTTATGTTGGAGGAATTCGTGCCCCAGAAATATGCTGTGTGGAATAATAAGGGAGGCGTTGGGAAGACGTTTTTGACCTTCGTCATGGCAACCGAGTACGCTCAAAGCCATGAGGACGAGCAAGTCGTCGTCGTTGATATGTGCCCTCAGGCAAATGTTAGCGAAATCCTTCTTGGCGGAGGTGCAGATGGGGCTAAGGCTCTCGAAGCACTGCTAAAAGAGACACCTCGAAGATCTATTGGCGGCTACTTCGATACGCGAATTGCGTCGCCCCACAAGGCGACTAGCAGTGAAGCGGATTTTGTTACCCGCGTGGAAGAGATTAATCCCAGAGCGCCTAAAAATATAGGGTTGGTTGCCGGCGACCCATCACTGGAGATTCAGAGCCAGGCGATAAATCAGATTGCCGCGCAGACCCTTCCACAAAATTCGTGGAAGAATGTGCATTCCTGGGTGATTGACCTCATAAATGGCATAGAGGAATCGCAGGGCGATACAACGTTTTTTATAGATTGTAATCCAAGCTTCTCGGCCTATTCGGAGCTCGCGATTTTGGCGTCTGACCGACTTATCGTGCCGTGCACGGCCGATGGATCCTCTGCACGCGCTATCGACAACATCGGGCAGCTCCTCTACGGGCACGGCGTGCCGACGGACTACAAACAAGTAAACTTCTCCGCGAAGGCTCAGCAAGTTGGTCTTCAACTTCCAGAGATCCACGTGGTTCCGTTTAATCGAAGCACCCAATACGATAAAAAGGCGGCCAAGGCGTTTGGAGCGATGCACGAAGAAATAAAGGGACGCGTGAAGAAGCTCGGGCGAGCGCAAAAGGGCTCGGTTAGCGGCGACAAGGCCAACCTTTTTCTCGATATCCCAGATACGCACTCGGTTGCTGTAGTGTGTTCCCATAAGGGACTTCCGCTCCATAAGCTCAAGGCGAAACGCTACGAGGTGCACGGAGTGGAAACACAGGTAAATCCCGAGCCATTAGAAAGATACCGCAAGGCCGCGGCGCAATTAGTAGCCAGACTCTAAATTACTACAAGTGCGGGAGCGGTGTTTTAGAGGCGAATTGATTTGCTGGGGCCACCCTACAGCATCGTTCCCGTATGGATGGCAACGATTGAGTGAAGCAGAGACGCCCACGTTTGCTGACTTTACAAAGCCCGTTTTTCCGGCGTAATTTTTGGCTTCGACTTCCGTCGTCGCCATGCGAGACGTTCAACTGTGCTAATTCGAGCCGGCCAATATCAAGCTGATCGCCTCGATCGAGCGACGCGGCGGCTGCTAAGCTATTGTCCGCGAATGCGGGTGCCGTAATCGCCCCCCGCACATGAATGGAGCCTGCAACGGCCGTTCAGAACGGGTTCAATGCGCCCCCGCCAATCTCATCCTCATCGGATCACGGCGCCGCTCAGGTGGGAGGCGCCACAAACGAGGAAGAGGTGGACCATGAACAAGATCGCTCTCATCGCTGCGGCCCTTGCCGCGACGACCGTTGCCGCCAATGCCGCGAGCATCAACCGCACCCAGCAGCACCAGCTCGACCGCATCGAGCAGGGCCGGCAGACCGGCTCCGTCACCTGGACCGAAGGCCTCAAGCTGCGTGCGCAGCAAAAGCGCATATCCAACAGGGAAGCGCAGCTGCGCTCCGACGGATACCTGAGCCGCAGCGACCGCAACGAGCTGCGTAGCATGCAGCGCCAGGCTTCGAAGAACATCACGGCCAAGAAGACGAACGCCAAGGCCCGCCCCACGTGGCTGCCCCGCGTCGGCAAATAGAACGAAGAGCGCTTACCCTCCGTTGGCCTTGCGGGTCGCTGAAAAGCGGCCCGCCTTTTTGAGCGGAGATATGAGCTGAGGTGCAGGGGCAGAGCCCATCTGGCTCCTCGCGCCGCTAAGTGCCGCTACGGCGCAACTGTTAGCCAATTGGTAAGCCTGATTTCCTAATCTGCGCGCATCGAGTTCTTGCGAACGGGGCCCCGAAATGAGCGCGTTGCAGTCGCTTCCGATTACCGAGATGTTGCAGCGGGGGAGCATTCACGAAGTCGACGTGTTGAGGCTGAAAAGCGCCTTCCACAACGACAGTGCCATTTCCGCCGATGAGGCCGAGGCCCTCTTTGCCCTGAACGAGACCTGCGAGGAGCAGCACCCGACCTGGGCCGATTTTTACGTCGACGCGCTGACGGACTACCTCGTCGCCCAGGTTCTTCCCGAAGGGTACCTGACGGCCGAGAAGGCCCATCGCTTCATCGATCGCGTCGCCCCCCTCGGCATCGTCACGCGCAAGACCGATCTCGATCTGCTGATCAACGTGCTCGTGAAATCCCGCTGGTCGCCGGTCAGCCTGGCGCGCGTGGCGCTGAACCAGGTCATGTATGCGGTCACCACCGGTAAGGGCCCGCTGCGTGAAAACTGCCCCTACCAGGCGGGTGCTGTCCGCGAAAGCGAAGTGGAGCTCGTCCGGCGGATTCTCTACGCCTTCGGCGGCGACGGTGCGGTGGCGATCACGCGCGATGAGATCGAGACCCTCTTCGACATCAACGAGGCGATCGTCGACCCCGAGGCCAACGCCGCGTGGACCGATCTGTTCGTCAAGGCGGTGACGAACGTGGTCATGGCTTCGTCCGGGCATGCCGTCCCCACGCGCGAGGAAGCATTGCGCCGCGACCCCTGGCTCATGGAGGCGAAGGGCGAGCTTTCTCCCCTCGCGCTGCTCTCGGCGATGGTCTCTTCGAGCCTCGACGCCGTGCGCGCGGGCTACCGCGAGCAGACCTCGGAAGAGCGGGCGCTGAACCGGCTCGAGCGCCAGCGCATCGAGATCATCACGACCGAAGCAATCGCGCAGGCCGAGGCAGGCTGGCTGTGCGAGCGCATCGGCCGTAACGGCCGGCTGACGCCGAGCGAGACGGCTCTCGTTGCCTACCTGCGCAAGGACAGCCGCAAGATCCATCCCGAGCTGCAAGCCGCAGTTGAGCGCCTGGCGCAGGCTGCTTAACTTCGATCAGAAATAGGGTTTACGGGGCTGGCCGCGGCGCGACCGGCCCCTGCGGTCTATGCGCGCATTTTGCCCTGTCTGGCCAGTTTACGACACTTGTGGACCCGTCTAGAAAGTCACCTACGCAATCGGCTGGCGCTTCGCCTTGGGGCGCCTACCTAGTGGACCAACGGGGCTAATGTTCAAAAAAATTCTGATCGCCAACCGTGGCGAAATCGCCTGCCGCGTCATCAAAACTGCGCGCAAAATGGGCATCAAGACCGTCGCCGTCTACTCCGATGCGGACCGCGATGCGCTGCACGTGGAAATGGCCGATGAAGCCGTCCACCTCGGGCCGCCGCCGGCCGCGCAGTCCTACCTTTTGATCGACAAGATCGTCGAAGCCTGCAGGCAGACGGGCGCCGAGGCCGTGCACCCGGGCTACGGCTTCCTTTCCGAGCGGGAAGCATTTCCCGTCGCCCTCGCGAAGGCGGGCGTTGTGTTCATCGGCCCCAATCCCAAGGCCATCGCCGCCATGGGAGACAAGATCGAGAGCAAGAAGGCCGCTGCGGCTGCCAAGGTGTCGACCGTTCCCGGCTACATGGGCGAGATCGACGACACGGCGCACGCCATCCGGATCGCCGAGGAAATCGGCTACCCCGTGATGATGAAGGCCTCTGCCGGCGGCGGCGGCAAGGGCATGCGCATCGCCTTCAATCGCAAGGAGGTCGAGGAAGGCTATCCGCTGGCCAAGTCCGAGGCCAAGGCGAGCTTCGGCGATGACCGCATGTTCATCGAGAAGTTCATCGTCAACCCGCGCCACATCGAAATCCAGCTCATCGGCGACAAGCACGGCAACGTCGTCTACCTGGCCGAGCGCGAATGCTCGATCCAGCGCCGCAACCAGAAGGTCATCGAGGAAGCGCCCTCGCCGCTGCTCGACGAGAAGACCCGCCGTGCAATGGGCGAGCAGGCCGTCGCGCTGGCGAAGGCCGTGGGCTACGATTCCGCCGGTACGGTGGAGTTCGTCGCCGGTCAGGACCGCAGCTTCTACTTCCTGGAGATGAACACCCGCCTGCAGGTGGAGCATCCCGTCACCGAGCTGATCACCGGCTATGACCTCGTCGAGCTGATGATCCGCTCCGCCGCCGGCGAGAAGCTGCCCTTCAAGCAGCAGGACGTGAAGCTGAACGGCTGGGCTGTCGAAAGCCGCGTTTACGCCGAGGATCCGTTCCGTGGCTTCCTGCCCTCGATCGGCCGCCTCGTGAAATATCGCCCTCCCGCGGAAGGCACCCACAACGGCATCACCGTGCGTAACGACACGGGCGTGTTCGAGGGCGGCGAGATATCGATGTTCTACGATCCGATGATCGCCAAGCTCGTTACGCACGCACCGACGCGTAAGGAGGCGATCGCGGCCCAGGCCGAGGCGCTGGACAGCTTCTACATCGACGGTATCCAGCACAACATCCCGTTCCTCACCGCGCTGATGCAGCATCCGCGCTGGCAGGAAGGGGCCCTTTCCACCGGCTTCATCGCCGAGGAATTTCCAGACGGCTTCAAGGCGCGCGAGCCCGAGGGCGAGGCGCTGCACGTCATCGCAGCCGTGGCAGCCGTCATCGACCACGAGAACAATTTGCGCCGCCGCGCCATCACCAACCAGATGGCCGGCCAGCCGGTGCACTTCGCGCGCCGCCGCATCGTCAAGGTGAGCGACGTCACGCTGCCGATCGAGGTGGAAGGCGGCGAAGGCTCCCACAAGGTTGCCTTCCCGGACACCGGCAGCGAGGTCGAGCTGAAATCCGACTGGCGCCCCGGCGAGCCCGTTTGGAGTGGAACCTTGGGCGGCAAGACGATTGCCGTGCAGGTGCGCCCCATCCTCAACGGCGTCAACCTCGCCTACCGCGGCGTCCAGGTGCCGGTCTACGTCTACACGGAGCGCGAAGCCGAGCTGGTCGCGCTGATGCCGGAGAAGGTCGCCGCCGACACCTCCAAATTCCTGCTTTGCCCCATGCCCGGTCTCGTCAAGGCCATCCATGTGGGCGAAGGGCAGGACGTGCAGGCGGGAGACGCGCTGGCCGTGGTCGAGGCCATGAAGATGGAGAACATCCTCCGCGCCGAGCGCGACGGTAAGGTGAAGAAGATCAACGCGCAGCCGGGCGACAGCCTCGCCGTCGACGCCGTCATCCTCGAGTTCGTTTGATGAACGGCCGCCATCTCATCTCGTCCGGTTCCGAGTTCGAGCGCAAGATCGGCTACTCCCGCGCCGTGGTCGACGGCCGTTGGGTATTCGTCTCCGGCACGACCGGCTTCGATTATTCGGCGATGACCATATCGCCGGATCTTGTAGCCCAGGCCGACCAGTGCTTCCGCAACATCGAAGCGGCCCTCGCGGAGGCCGGAACCTCGCTATCAGACGTGGTGCGGGTGCATTACCTCATTACCCGCCGGGAAGACTTCGAGCCCATTTGGCCGGTGCTGCAGAAGTATCTCGGGGATGTACGCCCTGCCTGCACCGTGATGGTGACAGGCCTCGTTGATGAGCGCATGCTGATCGAGATCGAGGTGACGGCCCTCAAGGCGGCCTGACCCTTAAACGCACGGGCCGATCCTGCGGCCGGGAGGCGCGCACCGATGGCGCCGCGTACGATCCATATTCGCGTGGAAGGCCGGGTGCAGGGCGTCGGGTATCGCGCGTTCGTGGAAAGGCATGCCACCGCCGCACAGCTGTCCGGCTGGGTTCGCAACCGGCGCGACGGGTCCGTTGAAGCCGTCTTCCAGGGGGCGCCCGACGCGGTCGAGGATATGCTCGATCTTTGCCGCAGCGGACCACCCGGTGCCCACGTGGAGACGGTCGAGATCATCGGCGAGGGCGTGGGCGCGTACGAGGGCTTCGCCGTGCGCCCGACGGCCTGAGCCGATCCGCCGTGGAACCACCGTGGCGTGGGCGTTACTTACCGTCCGGCGGCGCGCTGGTTTCTCCGTTCACGCATATTTCGACGTGAGCTGGCGCAGGCTGCGCAGGATCGGCTCGTAGGCCTCTTCGTTGCGCGCCTCAGGATAGACCACGTACACCGGATAGACGAATTTGCGCGCCCGCTTTGGCTGGCGAAGCCTGCCCTTGGCGATGTGCGGGCGCACGAGACGCGCGGGGAAATACCCCGAGCACGGGTTCGTCAGCAGGTAGTCCATCGCCGCCGGCCCCAGATCGAGGTTGAGAGCCGGATTGGTGTGCTCCGGATAGGCCGCGGCGTGGTCCTGCTGGAAATCGGGACCCCAGTCGACGAACACATAATCGGACGCCCCGCGCCGCTGTGGCGTCAGCACGCTCGTCACCAGCACGATCTCTTCATCGAAAAGATGCTCCACCATCAGTCCAGGCGGCTGGCGCGGACGGTACATGACGGCGAGGTCCAGGGTGCCTTCCAGGAGACGCTGCGTCAGCACCGAGGTGAGGCCGCTGGCGGCCGAGACCGCGATATCCGGCGTATTCGTGCGCAGCCACGACACCCAGCGGAGGAGAAATCCATCCCAGAAAACGATCGGCGCGCCGACCGCGAGATGGTCCCGGTGCTGGTCGGAAATGCCGACCTCGAGCTGGGCGCGCTGCCAGACGCGAACGAGGGCAAGCGCATGCTTTTGGAATTGCTCGCCGGCGGCGGTGAGTTCGGCGCCGGCCTTCGACCGCTCGAAAAGGGGCCGGCCGAGCATCTCCTCGAGCCCCTTGATGCGCGCCGAGACCGTGGACTGAGTGAGGTTCATCTTGCGCGCGGCATGGATGAAGCTGCCCGTCTCGGCGACGGTGAGGAACGTGCGTGCGAGATTGACATCCATACTGCTCGCTCCGGCGGCGCTAGGCGCACAGCGCTATCTATCGAAATTTTCGATAGTGGTCACCGGAAAATTCCGTTTGTGAATGGAGTTGATTCTCACCAAATTGGTCAGCATCCCGATCGAGGCGAAACGATTCGCTCCTCGATGTTCGGGTTCACAATGGAAGGACGACGAACATGGCTGCTGCTGCAAAAGCAAAGAAACCCGCCAAGAAGGCCGCTGCGAAGAAGCCGGCCGCCAAGAAGGCGAAGAAGAAATAACTGGTCTCCGCCCGAGAGATCGAACGGGGAGTGCCGCGATGTTCCGATTGGCCGTTGCGGTTGCTCTAAGCGTAGCTCTGGTGTCGAACCCAAGCGCATTCGCGTCATCGATAACCAACCGAGACGGCAGTGACCACAAGGTCCGTGTCATCGAGGGAAATGCGGCGGCGGACCATGTTTTACAGCCGTCGGCGACGCTCGAAGGGGTTTGCAACAGCGGCTGCGTAGTCCGCCTCGACGACAATCCCAAGGACGAATACCAGCTTCAGGGCTCGGACGTCGTGTCGATTGAGGGCGGATACCTCTACTATGATGGGCCTCCCGCAACCGCGGTGCCGAAGGCCGGTGATGCGGACCGGCCTTCCGAGCCAGCTCCGGAGTAGAGGACAGGCGAACGCTATGCTTCGGAAAGCCCGGCCCACATAGGGGGCTGGGCTTTCATTTTATAAGCGCTCCGAGGTCGCTGAAATCGGCGCCGTGCTATCCCCGAAACCTTCGATGGATGGAGGCGCCGCGTCGAACGTCGTCCCGAAGCGGCGCTCGAACTGCCGGCGCAGAACCTTATCCACAACTTCGAACGTATGCGGCAGGCCGAGATCCGCGAGGCTGGTGACGCCGTGCTCGGCGATCCCGCAAGGCACGATGCCGGCGTAGTGGCCGAGATCGGGCGCCACGTTGAGGCTTATGCCGTGCAGGCTGACCCAGCGCTTCAGGCGCAGGCCGATGGCAGCGATCTTGTCCTCCGCGTCAGGGCCACGCTGCGGACGTTCCACCCAGACGCCGACACGTCCCGGCCGCACCTCGCCCACGACGCCGAGTTCGGCCAATGCGCCGATGATCCAATCCTCCAGTGCACGGACGAAAGCGCGCACGTCGCCCGCGCGCCGTTTCACGTCCAGCATCACGTAGCAGATGCGCTGGCCGGGGCCGTGGTAGGTGTAACGGCCCCCGCGCCCGCTCTCGAATACCGGAAAACGTCCAGGTGCGATCAGCTCCTCGGGCCGCGCGCTGGTGCCGGCGGTGTAGAGGGGTGGATGCTCCAACAGCCAGATAAGCTCAGGGGCCGCACCAGAAGCGATGGCTGCCGCGCGCGCTTCCATCGCTTCGACGGCCTCGAGGTAGCCAACGGGGGCGTGGCTCACCGCCCAAGCGACGGGCGTCGAGGGGGCGGCAGGGGACGATTCGATGGGCTTTGGGGTCATGTCTGCAGTCTAGATTCCGGCGCTCGTGGGGGCCAGGGCGCCGGTTGAAGGGGCAAGAGGCGATTTGCCGCCGCGCCATGCTTGAGAAACTCCGAAAACGACCTGCGGAACAGGTGCGAGCATGCTTGTTCCGGCCGCGCAACTTGGCTATATGAGCGCTCTCATTCACCCGGCTTGCGGTCGTGGCGGAATTGGTAGACGCACTACCTTGAGGTGGTAGCGGGGCAACCCGTGGAAGTTCGAGTCTTCTCGACCGCACCATTTTCCTGAAAATCTGGATTAGGCCGGTGATGGCGGCCCGCAGCGCTCCCCTTTTTGGGGAGCGCGCCGCCGTCATAGCGGCGGCGACACCCCATTCCTCAGCGATCGTTTTCGAACAGCTCACAGGCGTAGTCGAAGACCACCTGGTCCGAAACCGTAAGCGCTTTGAGGACATCACGCTCCTCCGCCGTCGGAGGAGAAGCGGATTTGCGCGCCTCCCCTTTATTCAGGGCGTAATATTTCGCCGGCAGCGGCCGGCCCATTTTCTCCATCAGGCGCGCGGCAGATTCGTCGAGCCGGTGCTGAAGCCCGACGAAGAATGCGCGTTCCAGCGTCCGTTTCGCCTGCGCGAGAATATCCCCTTCGGACATGTCGGGACCGTATATGCCTGTCCGGCCCGCATTGGAGTCCCCGAACCGGCCGCCGGCGAGCATCCGCGCCTGCACGTTGTGGCTCGAGGCCCGCAGCAGCGGGTCATCGGACGTGAGGTATTCGAGAAGGGTCAGCTTCCGCAGGCGGATGAAGAAGGGATTGTCCCGGTTGGCCGGGTGGTGGCCCATGTCTTTCCAAAAATGATAAGCGGAAATGAGCCGCTCCTGCGGATCGCGCAGGAGCAGGATCAGACGCGCGTCCGGTACGCGCTCACTGAGCGCTGCGATGCTGATGTGGCCCGTATAAAGCTTATACTTCCGGTCGGATCGATCCGCGTTGAGCTGATACTCGAACATATGCGGGCAGATCGCATCCTGGGGAAACAGCTCATGGAGGTAGGTCCTGAAGGAGTCGCCAGCGGTCTTCTGTACGCGCGCGAAGTGCCAGACCTGATTCTCCATGAGGTCGCCGACCTTTCCTTGCTGAGCGAGAGCCGTTGGAAGTCCGTCGGTGCGTGTCACGCGCCTGGAATGGTTTGGACGTTATTCCACGGCTGCGAGCATAAGAAAGCCCGGGCGGCCTAATGGGCTCCATGCGGCGTGTGGCGTGTGTCTGCTACGGTACAGTGCGCACGTATGGGGCGCGAAGAGCCCTTCAGGGCGCGCGCGCGGCTCCGATGTGCGGCGTGCGTGCCGTGCTTCCCTCCATGAGGGCAACGCCGATGTAGGCCGCCGCCGATACGGCCAGCGCGACGAGATAGGGCGCCTCCCAGTCGAGCACGAAGCGCCCGAGTGCCCACACCAGCGTGCCGAGCGTGATGGAAACCGCGGCGCTGCGCGGGCCACCGAAACGCGTGAAGAGCCCGAACGCCGCCGAGACGAATATGCCCGCGCTGCCGAAAGCCGAAGCGATCTCGACCAGCTCTTTGATGCGGTCGGAGGTGAGGGCCAGCAGGAAGGCCACCGCCGTCAGCGCCACGACGCTGAGGCGTGCGGCGATGAGCTTTCCACGTACGCCCAAGGTGGGCGCGACCCGCACGACGATGTTGTGCGAGACCTGCGCGCCCGATGCATGCAGCGCCGAATGCACCACGGAGAGGATTGCCGAGATGAGGGCGCCGCCGAAGATCACATAGTGCCACTGGGGCAGGTAATGGGCCGAGAGCACGGCGACGATCTGCTCGGAGTGGACGAGCTTGGCTTGCAGCTCCGGCGTGGAGCGCACCAGGCCGGAAGCCGCCAACCCGAGGAACAGCGGCATCATGCCGACGACGATATACATGAGGCCGCCCGCCATGGTGCCTCCCCGCGCAACGGCCGCCGAGCGCGCGCCGAGGAACCGCGAGATCAGCTCGATGGCGACGAACGAGCCGAAGAAGGCAACCGCGACTGACTCGATCACCTCGAGCGGCGTCCCATGCGCGGAAGCGGTGAACGTGAGATGCCCCGCGGGCGCATTCTGAAGCGCGGAACCGACGCCGCCCGAGGCAATGGCGACGGCTATCGTGAGCACGATGAGCCCGATGATCACCGCGAAACCCTGCAAGAAATCCGTAACGGCGTCGGCGAGCAGGCCGCCGATCACCGAATAGGAGGCGACGAGCACCGCGGCGAGCGTGATGGCGTTCGGCAACGACAGCCCGGAGCTGGAGCTCAGTACTTGCCCGAAGGCCCGGATCTGCGCCGCCGCCCAGAACACCGAGCCGGGCAGCAGCACGATGACCACGAGCTTCTCGACGCCGGGTGAGAAACGCGCGCGAAAGACATCGGCAAAGGTCGTGACGCCTTGCCGCCAGATGAGAGCGGCATAGAGGAAGCCGGCCGCGATGACCGCGAAGCCATACGCGAGCGGGTCGACCAGCGCGCCGGTGATCCCCTTGTCATAGACCTCGCCCGACGTGGCGACGATGGCCTCGGCGCCGAACCAGGTGGCGAAGACGGAGAAGGCGACGAGCGTCGGCCCCAGGGATCGGCCGGCGAGGATGTAATCGCTCTCGGTTTTGACGCGCCGCGAGACCCAGATACCCACGGCGAACTGCGCCATCACGTAGGCGATCATTCCGAACAGGATCATGGCGGCCCCCCGGCAGCGTCATCGGCGCGCGATCTTTGCTGCCGGAGCGGCGGGCGGACAAGCGGTTCTTGTCAGTCGGGCCGGCCGAAGCGGTTCTGCGGCGTTCGGAATGCTCCGGCGGATCAAACCCGCTCTGGCGACAGTGGCTGTTCCACCTGTTGCTGTGCGAGGCGGGTCGTCTGCCACGGCCAATGGCCGTTGATCTCCACGTCGAGGGAAATCGACAGGAAAGTTCGGATGATGACGATCCCGCCGAGAACGAGGATGGATTCGAGGGTCGGGTCGACCACGACGGATTTCAGGATGTCGGCGGCGATGAGGATTTCCAGGCCGATGAGAATGCCGCGGCCGAGATTGGCCCGGTAATCGCGGTAGTTCGCGAGGAAGCCCGTGTGCCACACGCGCACAAGAAAAACCGCGGTCGAGATGGCGACTGCCAGCAAGATTACCGCGAAGGCGGCGATATCGAGCACTTCGCTCGTCCAGAGCGCGACGTCTCTCATGGGCAAGGCCGGATCCCTCCGCGCCGATAGGCCCTAAGGATGGCCTCGGCAGCATCGGCGACATTGCCGTACGAGGGGTTTCGGATCCGGTAACGTGGAGGAGGGCGCGGGGCTACGCCGCGACGCAAGGGGAGATCGCTTTGTTCTACATCTCGAAGTTCTTCTGGATGCTCACCCGGCCCGGCATGCTCTTGATGCTCCTGCTGGTGACCGGCCTCATCCTTCTGCTCCGCACGCGCTTCGTCCGTACGGGCCGCGCGCTCCTGATCGCCGCGGCCGGGATGGTCGTCGTCGCCGGGTTTCTGCCGCTCAGCACCTGGCTGATCCTGCCCCTGGAGGAGCGCTTTCCCCGTGCCGACCTCGGCACGAAGCCGGTCGACGGCATCATCGTCCTCGGCGGCGCGGAGGATTCCCGCGTCGCGACGGGACGAGGGGTGCAGGCGTTCAACGAAGCGGGAGAGCGTTTCACCGAAGCGGTGGCGCTCGCTCGCCGCTATCCGGAAGCAAAGCTCATCTTCACCGGCGGTGCCATCGAGATCCTGATGCGTCCCACCATCGGCGCCGACGCGGCGGGGCGCATCTTCAGTGACCTCGGCATCGGGGCAGACCGCGTGCGCCTGGAGCGTGCCGCCCGCAACACCTACGAGAACGCGGTCCTGACGCGGGACCTCGCCAACCCGCAACCCGGGGAACGCTGGCTGCTCGTCACCTCCGCCTGGCACATGCCGCGGTCGATCGGCATCTTCCGTCGGGCAGGTTTCCCGGTGGAGGCCTGGCCCGTCGACTATCGGACGACAGGAGCGGACGATGCTTTCGTGCCATTCTTCAATCCGCTCGAAGGGCTGCGCCGCTTCGACTTCGTGGCCAAGGAATGGCTGGCGCTGACGGTGAACTGGCTCACCGGCCGCTCGGATGCGCTGTTGCCTGCGCCGTGAGCCCCGTTGAAAGCGAGGTGCGCGGGGCGCAATCAGACTGTCGCAGAGGCAAGGCTCGCATATTGGCGCCCCGCATCGGTCGCAGACAGGAAATGCCGCACCGCCTCGATGGTCGGCGCGTCCTTGAGCAGGGGAGCATGGCCCTGGTTGGCAACAGTCACGGTTGCCATCGCCGGGTGCCGGCGGCGCATCTCCTCCACCGTCTCGGCGGTGAGGATGTCGGAGTTTTCGCCCCGCAGCACCATCAGCGGGACGCGCTTCAGCGCTTCGAACTGCGGCCACAGGGCTGGGATGGGACCATCCAGCACCGACAGCGCGTTGCCGAGGTTCGCATCGTAACCAGGCGCAGGCTTGCCGTTCTTCTCGTTATACCACTGGCGCGCGGCCTCCTCCCACACGGCCTCCGAGATCGCCGGAAACTGGCGCCGGTTCAGATCACGTACCATGCGGGCGGCATCGGGCCAGGAGTAGGGTAGCGGCACGCGTCCGACATAGCCGCTGATGCGGGCGAGCCCATCGTGCTCGATCACCGGGCCGATGTCGTTCAGCACGACCGCGCCGATGGCCGTCGGCTGCGCGGCGGCAATCAGCATGGTGATGAGACCGCCGCGGGACGTGCCGATGAAAGCCGCATCGTCGAGCCCGGTCAGGGCGACGAAGTCGAGCACGTCCAGCATCTCGACGCTGATCGAATAGTTTCGCCACTCCGGATCGAAGTCCGACAGCCCGCGCCCGCGATAGTCGAGGGTGTAGACGGTGCGCGGAGCGTGGGGATGGCGGCTCAAGGCCACCGCAAGGTCGTGGAAGTCGCGCCCGTTGCGGGTGAGGCCAGCAAGGCACAGGACCGGACGGGCTCCCTTCGAGCCCAAAGGCGCAGGGTAGCGGCGCCCGTGGAGGCGCAGACCGTCGCGCGACGTGTAGTAGATCTCCTCGTAGCCTTCGGCGGCCTTCATCATTTTCCCCTGACCTCGCCCCGGCGAAGCAATTCTATTCGATGTGGTGCGCCGCACGGCAGAATCGCAGCGGCCATCGCCGCATCAGTCGGTCGAATCTGCCGTGCTCGTTTTGTCGGCCCCCGCCGCGTGTGCAGGCTTCGCTGCACTCGCACGGTAGAGATCCTCATCGAGCCGCAGCGGAGAAGCCTCGCCAAGGCGAGCACGGTAGACCTGAATATTCGAAAGTACCTTGGCGACGTAGTTGCGCGTCTCCTCGATGGGGATGCGCTCGATCCAGTCGATCGGGTCCATGCCCGCTTCGCGCGGATCGCCGAACTCGCGCACCCATTGACGCGTACGGCCCGGCCCGGCGTTATAGCTCGGCAGTCCCAGCACGTAGGAGCCGTTCCAGTCGTCGAGCCTGTCGGCGACGTAGGCCGATGCGATCATGATGTTGTAGGAATTATCGCTCAGCAGCTTGGCGTGCGTGCACTTGATTTTGTAGTCGCGGCAGATGTGGTCGGCGGTGATCTTCATCACCTGCAATATTCCGCGCGCGCCCGCGCCGGACACGGTGCTGCTGTTGAATTCCGTCTCCTGCCGCGCCAGCCCGAGCAAATAGGCTTTCTCGGGCGGCGGACGTAATGGCTTATATGCCGGCAGCGCGTGCACCGGATAGCTGTAGTAGTAGAGGCTATGGCCGCGGGCGATGGCGGCCTTGCCGATGCGCACGCTCGTCTGCGTGTCGTCGAGCGCGCGGGCGAGGTGGGCGGCGAGCGCCGCCCAGGCTTCGTCGTTCTCGATCTTCGCGCCATTGAGCAGGAACACGCGGCTGATATGCCGCCCCAGCTTCGCCTTCTCGGCGATCGCGACGGCTTTGATGGCGTCATGCTCTGTGAAGCGCTTGACGTGCGCGGCGCTCGGGATGGCTGGCGCTTCGAAGCTCAACGCGCGCGTGCCCGGTGACAGCTTCTGGATTGCGAGCAGTCCGTGGAAGGTGTCCTTGAAGCGGGCCGCCGTCTCATAGCTCTTTTTGGCGCGCGCCCTGTCGCCCAGAGCCTCCGCCGTGCGGCCCATCCAATAGTTCGCGCGGGCGCGGGTGAGAGGGCCGTCGGCGTTCGAAACGAGAACGGAGAAATGCTTGTCCGCAGCCTTCGGATCGCTCAGATAGCGTAGCGCGATCCACCCCGCCATGAAGGTCTGCTCGTTGAGCGCGTTGACGCTGAGCGGCCCGGCGTCCCGCACCAGCTCATAGGCGAGTTTCGGCTTGTTCTCCTTGAGCGCGAGGTAGGCGAGGCTCCGGCGTTCGACCCACCATTCGTCGAGGTTGGCGACGACGAGGGGATCGCGCGGCGCCGTGCGCATGAGCTTTGCGGCCTCGTCGAGTTTCCCCGCGCGCCGCTGCTTCTGAATCTTATGGAAGACGACGCCCCAGTCCGTGCCCTTGCTGCCATGGGGATCGCCGAGTTTGGTCTTGGCGCCCTCGCGCATGAAGACGGCGAGACGGTTCTCGGCCGTCTTCCGCTCCGCTTCCGGCAGTAGGGGAATGAGGCTTTTCACCCGCGCAGCGCGCCCCAACCGGTCCGCCTTGTAACGCACGTCGTCGATCAGCAGGCGATCGAGCCGCCACTTGTGATCCGCCGCCGTGAGCATAGAGCCGAAGCGGCCCAGGAAGCCCTTCTCGAGCCCCGGCGGTAGATCTTCCTCGCGCCAGACCTTGGAGGCCAGCTCCTTGGCTTTGTCGTTTTCCCCATGGGCGAGATGCACCGAGGCGAGCACCGCCATGCCGGCGGGGCTGCGCGCGGCGCCGTCCTTGAAGTAGCTCGCGAGGGTGTCGGTGTCGCCGCCTTCGACGAACAGCGATTCCTCCATGCGCCGCTCCAGGAGCTCGCGGCTCGGCCAATCGGGATGCTCGGCAAGGAACTTGAGATATTCGGCTGCTTTGCCTTTGCCGCGGCGCAGGCGTTCCCATTCGATGAGCCGCTGCGCGACGGGATCGCTGATGCTGCCCTTGAGCTGCTCGGCCTTGTCGAGGTTGCCGGACGCAACCGCCTTGAAGGCGGCGGCGAGCTTTGTCGCGTCGTCCGCGGAGAGGGCATAGTCCCGCAGCGGCGCAACCATGCGGTCGAGCTTGGCCAGGTACGCGGCCTCCGCCTTCGCCGGACGGGGTGAAGCCTCCTCCTTCGGCCGCGCGGCGGCTTTAGGTGCGGGTGGGGGAACGGCGCCCGCCTGGGCCAGTTCCACGCGTCCGTTGCCGGCCGCATGCGCGTGCGGCAACGCTATGAGACACCCGAGGGCCACGAGGCTGGCGGCCGCCGAGAATGCCGGACCAGGCGAGCATGGGATGGCTCGAAATCGTCCGGCAATGGGCCCGTTTCGGAGTGCTCGTAATGGATTGCGTCGTGTCTGGGGCAATGTCTGTCCTTCCACAGGCACCGCAGGCCGGCCCGGGTTGCGGGCCACAGGGCAAGGTCTTAATGTCTCCGCTCGACAGAGCGGTGCGACTCCACCATCACCAACGCGCCGCGAAAATACCAATTCGTCCGGCAAGGGACAAGGCGCCGAGGATGCTGCCCTATGGGGCGAGGGCAAGGCGCTGAGGCACTTTTTCCGCGCACAATTGCTGCACGAACGCGTATGAGAGGAGCCTTGAGGCTCAAAGGTAACGGGGACATGTTCAAGGGATCTTTCACCGCTCTGATCACGCCCTTCAAGAACGGGAGCGTCGACGAGGACGCGCTGCGCCGCTTCGTCGATTGGCAGATCAGCGAAGGAACGCACGGTCTTGTCCCCGTGGGAACGACGGGCGAGAGCCCGACGCTGTCGCACGATGAGCATAAGCGGGTCGTCGAGCTGACGATCGAGGCCGCGAAGAAGCGCGTGCCGGTCATCGCCGGTGCCGGCTCGAACGCCACGAGCGAAGCCATCGACTTCACCCGGCACGCCGCATCCGTCGGCGCGGATGCCGTTCTCGTCGTCACGCCGTATTACAATAAGCCGACGCAGGAAGGGCTCTACCAGCACTTCAAGGCGATCAACGACGCCGTCGACATCCCTATCATCATCTACAACATTCCGGGCCGCTCGATCGTCGACATGACCGTCGAGACCATGGCGCGCTGCTTCGCGCTGAAGAACGTCATCGGCGTCAAGGACGCGACGGCCAATCTCGCGCGCGCCTCCCAGCAGCGCCTCGCGCTGGGGCCGGAGTTCATCATGCTGTCGGGCGAGGACGCGACCGCGCTCGGCTTCATGGCCCACGGCGGACACGGCTGCATCTCGGTGGTGTCGAACATCGCGCCACGCCTGTGCGCCGAGTTCCAGAACGCGTGCCTCGCCGGCGACTACCGGAAGGCGCTGGAGCTGCAGGACCGGCTCATGCCGTTGCACGATGCCATGTTCTGCGAGGCCAATCCCGGCCCGGTGAAGTATGCCGCCTCGCGCCTCGGGCTGTGCGGAGCGGAGACGCGTCTGCCGCTGGTGCCCATTTCGCAGGCGTCCCAGCGCACCGTCGACGCCGCCCTTGCCCAGGCCGGTCTCGTGCAGGCCCGCGCGGCCGAGTAACTCGCTCGGCCCGGTGAGGTCGTTAGGAAAAGGACAGCGGCCATGGCGGCCAAAGAGAAGGACGGCCGCCGCATCGTTGCCGAGAACCGGCAGGCCCGTCACGAATATTTCCTCACCGATACCCTCGAAGCCGGCCTCCAGCTCACCGGCACGGAGGTGAAATCGCTGCGCAAGGGGCAGGCCAACATCGCCGAAAGCTACGCCTCGATCGAGGACGGCGGCGTGTGGCTCGTCAACTCCTATATTCCCGAATACAAAGGCGCCGGGCCGTTCTTCCAGCACGAGCCGCGGCGCAAGCGCCGCCTGCTGCTGCACGCCAAGGAGATTCACAAGCTCGCCATCGCCATCGACCGCCGGGGCATGACGATGGTTCCGCTCGAACTCTATTTCAACGAGCGCGGCATCGCGAAGCTCAAGATGGCACTCGCCGAGGGCAAGAAGCTCCATGACAAGCGCGAGACGGCCAAGAAGCGCGACTGGAACCGCGAGAAGGCGCGCATCCTGCGCGACAAGGGCTGATCGATGGCGGGACTGAGCGTGCCGGAGCTCGAGAATGTCGATTGGTCGGCCTTGCCCCGACCGGTCGATGACGGCGCGGCGAGCCACCTGTCCGGCGTTGCGCTCCCCGACATCGCGCTGCCCGCGACCACCGGACCCGACGTCCCGCTGGCACGCCTTGCGGGCCGCACTGTTCTTTATGCTTACCCGATGACGGGAAAGCCGGGCGTCGCTCTGCCAGGCGGCTGGGACGGCATCCCCGGTGCGCGGGGCTGCACGCCCCAGGCATGCGCCTTCCGGGATCACTATGCGGAGTTGCGAGGAGCAGGGGCCGAGCATGTCTTCGGCATCTCGACCCAGGATACGGCCTATCAGCGGGAAGCCGCCGAACGGCTGCACCTGCCGTTTCCGCTATTGTCGGATGCGGCGCTCCGCCTCACGACCGCGTTAAGGCTTCCTGTCATGCTCGTCGACGGCGCTATGCTCCTCAAGCGCATGGCGCTAATTATCGAGGATGGCATTATCGCGCATGTGTTCTATCCGGTATTTCCGCCCGACCGAAACGCTGCGGACGTGCTGCAATGGCTGAGAGCACGGCAAGCATGAACGGTGAGAGCGGGCATGTCGCGCCCGGCGACGATGGCGGTGCACGGCATCTGGTGAGCGGACTGGAGCTGCCGGACATCACGCTGGCATCGAGCCGCGGCGGTGGCGTCAACCTGAGCAAGCGCAAGGGCGGCGCCATCGTCTATGTCTATCCATGGACGGGGCGCCCCGGCGTCGAAAATCCCCCCGGCTGGGACGACATCCCCGGCGCCCACGGGTCCACGCCCGAGACGGAGGGCTTCCGCGACCTCTACCTCCGCTTCCGCGCCCAGCGCATGGAAGTCTTCGGCCTCAGCACGCAGGACAGCGAGCACCATCGGGAGATGGCGAGCCGGCTCGCCGTGCCGTTTGCGTTTCTGAGCGACGACGAATTCGAGATGCAAAAGGCGCTCGGCCTGCCGACCTTCGAGGCTGGCGGTGTGCGCTATCTGAAGCGCCTGACGCTCCTCGTACGCGACGGGCACATCGCGCATACGTTCTATCCGGTCGCCGATCCGGCCCGACATGCCAGGGAAGTCATCGATTGGCTCGATGAGAAACGCCGCGCCTTCGGCAGCGCCGGATAGAGGCGTACAGGCATCGTAGGGCCGCACGCCGTCTGGCGTGCCGCCGTGTCCGAATGCGAGCCTGAGGGTCGCTTCAGCGCACGTCGCTCTCGATGTCGTCGACCGAATAGCCCATCTTCTCGAGGCCCTCTTCGAGATAGTCGGCCAGCAGCGGGATGCCCATGAGGTAGCCCGCCGTCGCATTGATACGCTCTGCGCGTGCCGTCTCCACCGCCTCGTCGAACTCTTCCTTTTCGTAGGTCCCGCGACCCACCCACATGAGCGCGACGAGATTGGCCTGCTCGTCGTAGTTCAGCCGGTCGATGAAGCCGGCGAGCTCGGCGCGGGTTGGATCGTTCGTATAGTCTTCCAGGATGGTGCTGGGGTCGTCCTCGGCATCACCGTTCTCCGGCGTATCGTCCCACGGCCCGACCTTGGCGTCGTACTCACGCGCCTTGATGATGACGTGCGCGACCTTTTCCGGCGCGATATCGAGGCCCATAGCGGCGGTTCTCCCGGTTGCGACGAGTTGCAGCCTTAGACCATGATCGCTTCGGACCCTACCAGTCCGAAGCGTGAATCATCGGTCTAATCAAACCAGACCATGATCGCTTCGGACCCTACCAGTCCGAAGCGTGAATCATCGGTCTAATCAAACCAGACCATGATCGCTTCGGACCCTACCAGTCCGAAGCGTGAATCATCGGTCTAATCAAACCAGACCATGATCGCTTCGGACCCTACCAGTCCGAAGCGTGAATCATCGGTCTAATCAAACCAGACCATGATCGCTTCGGACCCTACCAGTCCGAAGCGTCGATCATCGGTCTCACCAAAAGGCTAGAACCGCATTGCGATTCGAAGAAAAGCAATCGTGCTCCAGCCGGGCCGATAGCATCGCAGGCGAGGGAAGTGCGCAAGGGGTCAGTGGTTGCTGACGGCCTTGGCGCCGCGCTTTTTGGTGGGAGAGGCGGGCACGCGCTCGCGCACCGCCGCGAAGACGGCGTGGAACATTTCGGGCGTCAGGCGGCGGGTGTTGGTGTTGTAACGGGAGCAGTGAAAGCTGTCGTAGAGCCGCAGGCCGGGCTTCACGTCATGCTGGGCGCCATGCGCGAATGGAAACTGCGCCTTACGGCAGCCGAGCGCGGTGAGCACACTGTCGTGTGCGATCCGTCCCAGAGCGACGATTGCGTTGAGATTGGGCAGCGCAGCAAGGCGTGCGCGAAGGTAGCCGCAGCAGGTCGCGATCTCTGCGGGGGTCGGCTTGTTCTGCGGCGGCACGCAGCGCACGGCGTTGGAAATCATGCAATCGACGAGGCGCAAACCATCGTCGGGGCGCGCCAAATACTGACCTTCCGCGAAGCCGTACTCGAGGAGAGTCCCATAGAGGAGGTCGCCGGCGTAATCGCCGGTAAATGGCCGGCCCGTGCGATTGGCGCCGTTGAGTCCCGGAGCGAGGCCCACGATGAGCAGCGGGGCCGCCGCATCTCCGAAAGATGGAACGGCCCCGTTGAACCAGTCGGGCGCTTTGCGACGGTTGTCTTGGCGAAAGTCTACCAGTCGCGGGCACAGTCCGCAGAGCTTGGGCGCCTCGGGCGCGTACGTATTCGTCCCCGCTGCCATCCCCGGCGATCCGATCCGTCAGACCTCCTCGGGGAGATCGTCGTTGTCCTGGAAGGATGCCGGCTCGCGCGTATAGCCGCCGCTGCGGCTGCCGAACGAACGGTTCTCCCGCGCTGAGCGGGAGGAGGGATCGCGGCAGATGAGCTGCTCCAGATCAGCGAGGTCGATGAACTGATCCGCTTGGCGGCGCAGTTCGTCGGCCACCATCGGCGGCTGTGTCTGCAACGTGGAGACAACCGAGACGCGCTTGCCGTTCTGCTGCAGGGCGCCCACGAGGCTGCGGAAATCGCCATCGCCCGAGAAGAGCACGATGTGATCCAGCGTCGTGGCAAGGCGCATGGCATCGACGGTAAGCTCGATGTCCATGTTGCCCTTAACCTTGCGGCGCCCGGAGGCATCCGTGAATTCCTTCGTCGGCTTCGTCACCATGGTGAAGCCGTTGTAGTCGAGCCAATCGATCAGGGGGCGAATGGAGGAATATTCCTGATCCTCCGCGAGCGCGGTGTAATAGAGGGCGCGCACGAGCTGGCCCTTCTGCCGGAACAGGGCGAGCAGACGCTTGTAGTCGATATCGAACCCGAGCGACTTTGCCGTAGCGTAGAGGTTGGCACCGTCGATAAATAGAGCGATGCGTTCGTTCTGATAGAAATGCATTCCTTCACCCTTAGGCCGCAAGTGCCGGGAAGCACAGCTGAGTAGTTTTCAATGGAAGAGGACCGCGGCATCAGGCATGCAGCGTCGGCCGTTTCCTCATTGCTTATCACTTCCTATGGCCCGTAAAGCATTATATTGTCGTCACTTTAAGCGACAATGTGAAGCACGAAATATCCCCCAGCATAGACGTGCCGAATTAAAGCGGGGTGGCCGCGTAATATATAAATGGCACGAGCTTAACTTGCGGCCCTGCACCCCACCCTGGTATTCGTACCCCGTCCGCGACAGACAATGCTTGATCCTGGCTTGCTTTGCACCATCTTTCGTGCGACTAGGGGACCTGTGGCGCAGCCGGGCCACTGTTTGCTGGCGCGCCGTTCCGATTCCCGATTTGAACCGCACGTTGCAAAGGGGTGTCGCTCATGGCGCGCGTGACTGTCGAAGATTGCGTGGACAAGGTCCCGAACCGGTTCGAGCTGGTTCTGCTGGCCGCCCACCGCGCGCGTTCCATCGCCGACGGAAGCTCTGTGACCGTCCCGGTGAACCAGGACAAGAACCCCGTTATCGCGCTCCGCGAGATCGCCGAAAAGACGATCCCGCCGGAGGATATGCGCGAATCCCTGATCCATTCCATCCAGAAGAACGTCGAGATGGACGAGCCGGAAGCCGTTGCGGCTCCGCTGCTGCCGCCTGAGCGCCGCGCCCCCGTCCTCGGCCGCGACGACCAGGGCAGCGACACCGTCGTCGACGTGATGACGGAAGAGCAGCTCCTGCGCGGCCTCGAGAGCATGACGCCGACCGAGCCCTCAGCCAACGGTGGCCCATCCGGTGGTCCCCGCGAACGCGAACGGGGCCGCTGAGGCTAATCCGGCGCCCGAAGGCGGCGGGCGGCCGGATGTCTACTACCGTGGCGGTAGCCGCCCTGGGAGCGGCGGGCCATGATGCGGCAATACGAGCTCGTCGAGCGGGTTCTCAGCTACGATCCTAAAGCGGACGAGGCGCTGCTCAATCGCGCCTACGTCTACGCGATGAAGGCGCACGGCAATCAGAAGCGCGCTTCAGGCGATCCCTATTTCTCCCATCCGCTGGAAGTGGCGGCCATCCTCACCGACCTGAAGCTGGACGATGCGACCATCGTCACGGCGCTGCTTCATGACGTCATCGAGGATACGCCGGTCACCCGCGCCGAGATCGACCAGCTGTTTGGGCCGGAGATCGGCCGGCTCGTCGATGGCCTCACCAAGATCCGCCGCCTCGATCTCGTCTCCAAGAAGACGGAGCAGGCGGAGAACTTCCGCAAGCTTCTCGTCGCCATTTCCAGCGATATCCGCGTCTTGCTCGTGAAGCTCGCGGACCGTGTGCACAACATGCGCACGATCGAGCATATGAAGCCGGAATCGCGCAAGCGCATCTCGGAGGAAACGCTCGACATCTATGCCCCGCTCGCCGCCCGCATGGGCATGGAGCAGGTGCGCGAGGAGCTGGAGGATCACGCATTCCGCTGGCTGCACCCGGATGCCTATGCGGCGGTGACCGCCAAGCTCGACGAGCTGAGAAAGACGAACCAGGGTCTCGTGGAGGAGATCCGCGCCGCGCTCGCCGCCAAGCTGGCGGAGGTCGGCATCGATGCGGAGGTGTCCGGCCGCGAGAAAAAGCCCTATGCCATCTGGCGCAAGATGGCGAACAAGCAGATCAGCCTCGAGCAGCTCTCCGACATCTACGCCTTCCGCGTCATCACCAATTCCATCGATGATTGCTACCGCGTTCTGGGTGTCGCGCACACGACGTGGCGAACGGTTCCGGGCCGCTTCAAGGACTACATCTCGACGCCGAAGCAGAACAACTATCAGTCGATCCACACGACGATCGTCGGGCCCCGGCATCAGCGCGTCGAGCTGCAGATCCGAACGCGCATGATGCACGAGGTTGCCGAGTACGGCGTCGCCGCGCACGCGATCTACAAGGATGCTTCGCGCCTCAACGGACAGGCTGCTGCGCAATCGCCCGACGATATTCAGCGCGAGACCGGCCCCTATGCCTGGCTGCGCCGTCTCGTCGAGACGCTGCTCGAGGGATCGAACTCCGAGGAGTTCCTGGAGCACACGAAGCTGGAGCTGTTCCAGGATCAGGTCTTCTGCTTCACGCCCAAAGGGCGGCTCATTGCGCTGCCGCACGGGGCGACCCCGCTCGACTTCGCCTATGCGGTGCATACCGACGTCGGCAACGCCGCTGTCGGCGCGTTCGTCAACGGCCGCCACGTGCCGATCGATACGCAGCTGCGCAATGGCGACGAGGTCGAGATCGAGACGGCGAAAAACCACACCCCCCCGGCCGCGTGGGAGAACCTCGTCATCACGGGCCGTGCCCGCTCGGCAATCCGCCGCGCCGCGCGCGATGCAGTGCGCCGCCAGTACCGCGAGCTTGGCCGGCGGCTGGTCGCCGCCCAGTTCGACCGTTTCGGCGAGGAATTGAGCGACGACAAGCTGAAGCAGGCTCTGCCGCGCCTCGGCTACAAGACCCTCGATGACGTGCTCGCCGCCGTCGGCCGCAATGAGCTTTCCATCGACAACGTACTGAGGGCGGCCATTCCCGAGGTGGTGGAACACCAGGCGAAAAAGCCCAGCTATCAGCGCACGCGCCGCTTCGGCCGCGCCACCAGCCAGGACGGTTGGTTCAATATAGACCGGGTGATGAGCCTCAAGTTCCGCGGCGAGGCGGCGGACCCGAAGGCCGCCGGCGGACCTGGACCGATACAGCACGGCCCCGGCCTAGCCATCCGCGGCGTGAAGGACGACCTGCCCGTCACGTTCGAGCCCGGCGGCGCTGTGCCGGGGGACCGGATCGTGGGCGTGATGATCCCCGGCGAGGGCATCCGGATTTTCCAGATCCACTCGCCGCGCCTCAGGGAGTACGAGCACGAGGGCTGGATCGACGTCACCTGGGATGTCGATACGGACACACCCCAGCGCTTTCCGGCGAGAATCAGCGTCACGGCCCTAAACGAGCCTGGAACTTTGGCTCAGATCGCCAAAGTAATAGGGGAGACCGGCGGCAACATCGACAATGTCCGCATGGTGCGCCGGGCGTCCGATTTTACGGAAATGCGCATCGAGCTGGAAGTGCTCGATCTGGTGCATTTGAACCACATCATCGCGGGGCTGCGCGAGAAAGCAGTGGTCAATAAAGTTGAGCGGGTGTTCGATTGATAGGAGAATCTGGCACGCGGGAAACCCTATAGTCGGCCAGATTGGAGTAGTCTGAGGTATGGTTGAGCCACGCCCGCAACTCGTCGAGCGCTTGATGGCGTTAGCGCCCGCCGCCAACTGGCGGTGGTGGCAGCAATTGCGTGCCGCCGGCCGCCGCCTCGTGCGCCAGCGCGCCACCGCACACGAGATCGCATTGGGGTGCGCGCTCGGCGCCTTTGTCTCCATCACGCCGCTGCTCGGCGTTCAGACGATCCTCGCCGTCATCCTCGCCATCGTGCTGCGCGCCTCGGTGCCCGCCGCCATCGTCGGTACCTTCGTCGGCAATCCGCTGAGCTGGCCGTTCATCTGGGTGTCGACCTATTTCATGGGGCTCCAGATGGTGGGTCTCGAAGGCGCATTCGACCCTGCTGCGGTGCAGCGCAACGTCGAACTTCTTTGGGCGGCGCTGCTGGATCCCTCCCCGCAACTTTTCGATGCAACCGCTGCGTTGTTCTGGCCGCTGTTGTGGCCGATGCTGGCGGGCAGTCTGCCCATCGGCCTGCTCACGGCGGCAATCGTCTACTATATTTCGCGCAACGTCGTGCGCGGCTGGCGCCGGCGCCTTATGAATGAGACCACGGCTTCCGCCGAATAGGCCGCCGCTTCCTCCTATGCTTTCCGAGTTTTGCCGAAATGCGTGATCCCGCCTACCTGCGCCTCGGCGTCAACATCGACCACGTGGCCACCATCCGTAACGCCCGTGGCGGACGCCATCCCGATCCTCTGCGCGCGGCCTACATCGCCATCGAAGCCGGCGCCGACGGCATCACGGCGCACCTACGCGAGGACCGCCGGCATATCTCCGACGACGATATCGCCCGCCTCAAGGACGAGCTGACCCGCCCGCTCAACCTCGAAATGGCCGCGACTGACGAGATGCTCGCCATCGCCCTGCGCCATTTGCCGAATGCCTGCTGCATCGTGCCGGAGCGCCGCGAGGAGCGCACGACTGAAGGCGGTCTCGATGTCGTGGGGGGGGGCGCCCGGCTGAACCGCGTCATCGCTTCGCTGAAGGACGCCGGCGTGCGGGTATCGCTTTTCATCGAGCCCGACAGGCGCGCTGTCGAAGCGTCCGCGCGTATGGGCGCCGACATCGTCGAGCTGCACACCGGTGCCTACTGCGAGCGCGCCCTGGAGGGTAACGGCGCCGCCGTTGCGCGCGAGATGGCGCGCATCACCGAGGCGGCCCACCTGGCCGCCGCTGCGGGCCTGGAGGTTCACGCCGGGCACGGTCTCACGTTCAACACTGTCGCAGCCGTCGCCCGGCTGCCCGAAATCGTCGAGCTGAATATCGGCCATTTCCTCATCGGCGAGGCCATATTTGGGGGCCTCGGCCGGGCCGTGGAGCGCATGCGCGCGCTCATGGATGCCGCGCGGCGGGAGGCAGCGTCCGAGGACGCCGGAGTAGGGACAGCGTAAGCCTGTGATCCTGGGCGTCGGCAATGATCTGATCGACATTCGCCGCATCGAGAAGACGCTCGATCGGTACGGCGAAAGGTTCATTGCCCGTATTTTCACTGACCTGGAGCGGCGCAAATCCGATGCGCGCCGCCAGCGGGCCGCGTCCTACGCCAAGCGCTTTGCGGCCAAGGAGGCCTGCGCCAAGGCGCTTGGAACGGGCTTGCGGGCGGGAGTTTACTGGCGGGACATGGGCGTCATCAATTTGCCCTCCGGCCGCCCAACCCTGCAGCTAACCGGCGGTGCGGCCAGGATTCTGCGGGAAATGACGCCTCCCGGACACACGGTCCGCATCGATCTGACGCTGACGGATGACTTCCCTCTCGCCGCCGCCATCGTCATCATCTCGGCCCTGCCCGATAAGGCCGATCCGAGGTGAGGGGGAATGGCGCACTGCGGCATGCCGCACGCCGCGGCATGGCGTGAATTGCGCCGTGTCCGCAAAATGGCTATAGCGGCCCGGGGCGTGCAGCCGGGCCTGCCGCATTGGGAGCTTTGCATGGCAGTATCGGCGAATACCAGGAAAGGCGGCGGGTGGCTCGAGACGGTCACCATCGTCATCGAGGCGCTAGCCATTGCCATGGTGGTGCGCACATTCCTTTATCAGCCCTTCAACATTCCTTCGGGCTCGATGAAGGAGACGCTGCTGATCGGCGATTACCTCTTCGTCTCGAAGCTTTCCTACGGCTATTCCCGCTATTCGTTCTACAACTTCATTCCCTTCGAGGGCCGCATCTTCGGCGCCGAGCCCAAGCGTGGCGACGTGGCGGTCTTCAAGCTCCCGCGCGACAACTCGACCGACTACATCAAGCGCGTCATCGGCCTGCCGGGCGACGAGATCGACGTGCGCGGCGGCGTTCTTTTCATCAACGGCGAGGAAGTGCCGCGCAAGCGCGTCGCCGATTTCGTGACGCAGGAGGACAGCGGTCCGCCGCGGCCAATTCCGGCCTACCAGGAGACCTTGCCGAACGGCGTTTCCTACACAGTGCTCGATTCCGAGCAGAACGGTCCGTTCGATAACGTCGGGCCCTACAAGGTTCCGCCGGGCCATTACTTCATGATGGGCGACAACCGCGACAACTCCACCGACAGCCGCGCGTCCTGGGGTGTGGGCTATGTGCCCTACGACAACCTCATCGGGCGGGCGGAGATCATCTTCTTCTCCGCAGCCGTCGACGAGCCGAACGCCTTCCGCTGGTGGAGCCCGTGGACCTGGCCGGCCGATATTCGATGGAACCGTTTCTTCAAGCTGGTGCGCTAGCCTAACAGAGGCTTAATGGTGCCGCCGTGCGCCCTCGGGGCGGCGGTCAAGAATGCTTTCGAGCCCGCGTACGTCCAGTGATACTGCGCCCGAGAAAATATAAGGAGCTCGAGAAAGCGCTGGGGCATCGGTTCCGCAACCAGCCGCTTCTCGAAGTGGCCCTTACCCATGCGAGCATGCGCGGCGGCAAGGCCCATCGCAGCGATAACGAGCGGCTGGAGTTCATCGGGGATCGTGTCCTCGGACTCGTGATCGCCGAGGCGCTGAGCGAGCGTTTTCCGGAGGCCACCGAAGGTGAGCTTGCGCGCCGCTACAACCGTCTCGTTCGCGGCGAGGCCTGCGCGCGGATCGCCCGCTCCATCGGGGTGGGCGAGTATCTCATTCTGTCGGAGAGCGAAGCAGGCAGCGGCGGGCGCTCGAAAGGCACGATCCTCGCCGACGCGATGGAGGCGATCCTGGGGGCGATCTTCCTCGACGCCGGCTTCCAGACGGCACGCACCGTGGTGCGCAGTCTCTGGGGCGACGAGGACGACCGCCGTCCTGAAGGGGCCCGCCCCGACGCCAAGTCTGCGTTGCAGGAATGGGCGCAGGGCCGAGGGCTTGCGTTGCCCGAATATGTCGAGGTGAACCGCAAGGGGCCCGACCATGCCCCGCGCTTCACCTCCGAGGTGCGTATTTCCGGCTGCGCCCCGGCGCAGGGCGAAGGGCCTTCGAAGCGGGCCGCGGAGCAGGCAGCGGCACGGATGCTGCTGGAACGTGAGGGCGTAGCGGGAGCCGATGTCGATGAGTGATCGTGAGAACGGAGCAGGGCACGGCATTCCCGAGCCGGCGCAGCAGCGTTGCGGCTTCATTGCCGTGATCGGCGCGCCCAATGCCGGCAAGTCGACGCTGGTCAACGCGCTCGTGGGCGCGAAGGTGTCGATCGTCTCCCACAAGGTGCAGACGACGCGCGTGCCCGTACGGGGCATCGCCAATGTCGGCGACAGCCAGCTCGTGTTCATCGATACGCCAGGTCTGTTCGCGCCCAAGAAGCGGCTCGACACCGCGATGGTCGAGGCGGCCTGGGGCGGCGCACGCGACGCCGACATGGTCGTGCTCGTGATCGACGCCGTGCGGGGCATCGATAGCGAGGTCGAGGGCATCCTCGGCAAGCTCAAGGACGTAAAGCTGCCGCGCATCGCGGTGCTCAACAAGGTCGACAAGCTCGCCGACAAGGCAAAGCTGCTCGCCCTCGCCACGGAGCTGCAGCAGCGCCTCGATTTCGAGACCGTCTTCATGATCTCCGCGACCGCCGGCGACGGCGTCGAGGATCTCAAGAATTTCCTTGCCGGACGAATGCCTCCGGGGCCTTGGCACTATCCCGCCGACGATCTCACCGACGCGCCGCTGCGCCTGCTCGCGGCAGAGATAACGCGCGAGAAGATTTTCCATCGCCTGCACGACGAGGTGCCGTACTCCTCCACCGTCGAGACGACGCAGTGGACCGAGCGCAAGGACGGTTCGGTGCGCATCGAGCAGACGATCTTCGTCGCTCGCGACGGGCAGAAGGCGATCATGCTCGGCAAGGGCGGGCAGACCATCAAGCAGGTATCGATGGATAGCCGCCGCGAGCTCACCGAGATCCTCGAGCGCCCGGTGCACCTGTTCCTCTTCGTGAAGGTGCGTGCCAATTGGCAGGACGACCCCGAGCGCTACCGCGAGATGGGCCTCGAGCTACCGAAGAAGTAAGTCCGGCGCCTTGCGCATCTCCTGTCATCCCGGGCGAAGCGAGCAACGCAAGCGAGCCCCGGGATCCCGCACGTTGTCGTCCGGCGGCTTCTTCTGTCTCCGGTGTCGCTTTGCCTGGTCCCGGATGCGTTTCTCAAGTGCCGCTGTCGGCGAATGACAGAACGCATGCTGCACAATTCCGCGGGGAACAGCATTCCACGCGCGCCCATGATGTGCTGCGAGCCTCGATCGGAGGCCGTGCCATGCCAGACCCGCAACAGCCGAAGCGCAAGCCGAGCCGTTTTCCACGTGCCGTTGCCGTCGCTGCCGTCTTCGGAATCATCTTCTTCGCCGCGCTCTGGTACACGGTCTTCAATGCCGTGACGGCTGCGCTTGTCGCCTCCGGAGGCGCTGGCCTGATGATCGCGGGTGGGACGCTCTCCGACATGTTCGAGAGTTTGCTCGAGACGTTGGCCAACGTCCTGCTTGCCATCTTTGGCGCCATCGCCGCGGTGCTGGGCGCTATCCTCTCGATCTTCGAGTAATCGGCGGCCGCGGCACGTTAACCGCCGCGCTTGACATCACCGCCCCTCAGCGCGCACATACCGCCCGCATCTTACCTGCTTGGTATGCAGCGATTGAGAGGAGAAGGCGATGGCCGAAGCGGCCCCCAGCGCGCCCGCGCAAATCACCCTGACATTCCCCGACGGCGCCAACCGCAAGATCGACAGCGGCACGACCGGCTATGAGGTGGCGAAGTCCATCTCGCCGTCGCTCGCCAAACGCACCGTCGCGATGAGCCTCAATGGCACGCTCGCAGATCTTTCCGATCCGATCACGGCCGATGCCGAGATCAAGTTCGTCTCGCGCACCGACGCGGAAGCGCTGGAGCTCATCCGGCACGACGCCGCGCACGTGATGGCGGAAGCCGTGCAGGAGCTGTGGCCCGGCACGCAGGTGACGATCGGTCCGGTGATCGAGAACGGCTTCTTCTACGACTTCGCCAAGCAGCAGCCGTTCGAGCCGGAAGACATTCCGAAAATCGAAAAGAAGATGGGCGAGATCATCGCCCGCAATGCGCCCTTCACCAAGGAAGTGTGGAGCCGCGACAGGACGAAGAAGTTCTTCCGCGACAAGGGCGAGAACTTCAAGGTCGAGCTTGTCGATGCGATCCCCGCCGATCAGGACGTCAAGATCTACAAGCAGGGCGAGTGGCTGGATCTTTGCCGCGGCCCGCACATGACCTCCACGGGGCAGATCGGTAAAGCCTTCAAGCTGATGAAGTTCGCAGGCGCCTATTGGCGCGGTGACGCGAACAATCCGCAGCTGCAGCGCATCTATGGCACGGCGTTCGCCACCGAAGCGGAGCTGAAGGATTACCTGCACAGGCTCGAGGAGGCCGAGAAGCGCGACCACCGCAAGCTCGGCCGCGAGATGGATCTGTTCCACTTCCAGGAGGAAGCGCCGGGGTCCGTCTTCTGGCATCCGAAGGGCTGGACACTGTTCCAGAGCCTCATCGCCTACATGCGCCGCCGCCTCGACAAGGATGGCTACATGGAGGTGAACTCTCCCGACATGATGGAGAAGCACTTCTGGGAGCTTTCCGGTCACTGGGAGAACTACGGCGAGAACATGTTCACGACGACGCTCCCCGACGAGCGCGTGTTCTGCTGCAAGCCGATGAACTGCCCCGGCCACGTGCAAATCTTCAAGCACGGCCTCAAGAGCTACCGTGATCTGCCGTTGAAGATCGCCGAGTTCGGCAAGGTGCACCGCTACGAGCCTTCGGGCGCGCTGCACGGCATGCTGCGCGTGCGCCACTTCACGCAGGACGACGCGCACATCTTCTGCACCGAAGACCAGATCATGCAGGAGTGCCTGAAGATCAACGACCTGATGTTGTCGATCTACAAGGACTTCGGCTTCGAGGACATCTTCATTAAGCTCTCGACGCGCCCTGAAAAGCGTGTCGGCGCCGACGCCCTGTGGGACAAGGCCGAGAAGGCGCTGTCCGACGTGCTCGACGAGGTGACGAAGCGCTCGAACGGCCGCATCAGGACGGCGCTGCAGCCCGGCGAGGGCGCGTTCTACGGCCCCAAGCTCGAGTATGTGCTGAAGGACGCCATTGGCCGCGAATGGCAGTGCGGCACCACGCAGGTGGACTTCAACCTCGCGAACCGCCTCGGTGCGTTCTACATCGACGAGAACTCCGAGAAGAAGGTTCCCGTGATGATCCACCGCGCCATGTTCGGCTCGCTGGAGCGCTTCACGGGCATCCTCATCGAGAACTTCGCCGGACACTTCCCGCTGTGGCTGTCACCGCTGCAGGTGGTGGTGGCGACGATCGTCTCCGACGCCGACAACTACGCGCTCGAAGTGGCTGCAAAGCTGCGCGCGGCGGGGCTGCGCGTGGAAACGGACCTGCGCAACGAAAAGATCAACTACAAGGTGCGCGAGCATTCACTCGCCAAAGTGCCGGTGATGCTCGTCGTCGGCAAGCGCGAGGCGGAGGAGGGCAAGGTTTCGATCCGTCGCCTCGGCTCCCAGGCGCAACAGGTGATGTCGCTCGACGAAGCAATCGTGGGCCTCAAGGACGAAGCCACGCCGCCGGACCTCAAGGCTGAGTAAAACCCTGCCATCGCGGCCCTGTTACACGGGTCGCGATGGCGGTATCAGAACCGGTACGCCTGTCAGGAATACGACAGGTACAGCATCGCCATGACGATGCAGATCAGCGCGAATTGCGTCGCGACGCGCAGGCGCATCAGCCATTCGCTGGAATCGGCGCTGCGTCCGGCAATCATGTTCCAGATGCCCAGCGCGAGGCCGCCACCGATGGCGCCGAACAGGATGGCTGCGCCATACGGAGCCAGACTTTGGATGACCTGCGAGGGGTGTGCAGCAAGGGCAGCCGACACGTGCTCCTCGATCGTGCCGAATCCGAAGTAGATCGCAATCGCTGCGAAGGCCGCGATCACGCCGGTCATGCTGGCGGCCAGAACGTAGCGGACGTTGTTGCCGGTCACGCCGCCGCGCGCTTCGTCGCCCGAGATTAGTAGGTGATGTGTCTCGTCATAAAAGGCAGCCATGGTGCGGCTCCTTCCGAGGTTCCGGTAAAAGCGTCGAGCCGGGACCATCTCGGCTCTATCGATATATAGGGTGACGCGAAGACGGGGTTTCAATCCCCCGCGCGCCGGCGGTGATCCCGGCGCTCTGCTTTAACGCTGTTCTTCGCGCGCAATCTGGATCGGGCAGCCCGTACCCACGCCGTACAGATTGCGTCGACATCGCAGCCGTCCGGGCGACTTTGCCGCCGCGCTTTTGATTTTGGTCTGTGCAACATTCCGCAGGCGTCCGGCTTCGAAGCCTACGCTGCCCGCCGCCATCTCGCCCGAAGAGCATCCCATGCCGTCGAAGCCGCTGTCCCTGCGCGATGGATTACTTGCGCTGGCCGTGATGGCGGTGTGGGGATCGAACTTCGCGGTCATCCGGCTCGGCCTCGACGATCTGCCGCCGCTGTTCTTCGCCGCCCTGCGCTTCACGTTCGTGGTGCTGCCGGCGGTGTTCTTCCTCAAGCGGCCGCCGGTGCCATGGCGCAACCTCGCGACCTACGGCCTCTTCATCGGCGCCGGCCAGTTCGGCTTGCTGTTCATTGCCATGCGCGGACACATCACGCCGGGCCTCGCCTCGCTCGTCATCCAGCTGCAGGCGTTCTTTACAATTGGCATCGCCGCGTACCTGACGGGCGAGCGCGTGCGTCCGTTTCAGATCGCGGCGCTATTGGTGGCCGCTTCCGGCATTGCAATCATACTCGCGCACACGGATGGCGCGACGACGCCGCTGGGCCTCGCGCTGGTATTGGCGGCCGCCGTGTGCTGGGCGATTGGTAACGTCGTGGTGCGCTCAACGCCGAACGTCAACATGCTGGCCTATGTCGTATGGGGCAGCATCTTCTCCGCGCCGCCGCTCTACGCGCTGTCGCTCATTTTCGAGGGGCTGCCGGCGATGCGCGAGGGCATCGCGAACGCCGATCTCGGCACAGCAGCGGTGCTCGCATACCAGTCGATCGGCAACTCGCTGTTCGGCTATGCGGTGTGGGGATGGCTGTTGTCGCGCTACCCGGCGGCGACGATCGCGCCGATGTCGCTGCTGGTGCCGGTGTTCGGCATCGCCGCTTCGGCGCTGTGGCTGGGCGAGCCGTTGCAGGACTGGAAGCTCGGCGCGGCGGGCCTCGTGATGGCGGGGCTTTGCCTCAACGTTCTGTGGCCGCGCTTTGCCGCCGTCCGCGGCGCCCGCACCCCACCGGCCGCTTAGCTGCACCACGTCATCCCGGCGAAGGCCGGGATCCACGCAAGCCGGCCGTGCATGCTGCCCCGTTATTTGGCACCGGTCTCGAACCGGACGCCATCGGCGATCTCCGCCAGTGGGTCGACGCCCGAGAAGGGATTGCGACCCCGGCAGCCGGCTCTTAGTGCCTGCAACAGATATGTTTGGCTGGCATCCTTCACGCAAATGATTACGCCGCGCGGCGTGGCGTTGCGGCAGCCGGTGTGGGCGGCGAAACGCTCCCCCGGTTTGCCGCCAATGCTGGCCGGCGTCGTCGCAACCGAGCGGGTATCGTAGCGCCCGGCTTCAAATATCTGCCGCACCAGCACACTGCACGGCGCAGCACTTCTCACAACGCGAAAATCAACGGGGTCCAGATCCTTGCCAAGTTGGCCAAGCGGATCGAACCGAAGCGATGCGTTGCCGGCGCTTTGCGTTGCACTCCAGCGCGTATCGTCATACGTGACCCGCGCATTCATGAGGGCGGCAGTCATATCGCCCGCGTGGGCCGCGAAGGGCAGAAGCGCGAGCCAGCAGATGCTGAGCAAAATGCGGCGCCGCCATGTATGGCCGCACGCCGCGATCCCCATCAGAACCCGCCGCCCAGCGCGTTGCCGACCATGTCGACGATGCTCGACGGCTGCTTCTTCGTCCGTGCCACGGGGCGTGTGGCGGAGGTGCTGAAGCCACCTGCGGGCTCGGCGGCGCCGACGGGCGCGAGGTGATCGCGGCCGATGTCGATCTGGTCCCACTTGCCTTCCAGCGCGAGCGAGATGCGCTTTTCGTGTCCGTAGATGTCGTTGAAGGTGCGCACCTTGCCATCCTCACCCGCCCAGACGGTGAAGTAGACGAGGTGCATGGGAATGCGCTTCTCCAGCACGATCTCGTTGTTGCGCGGGCCATCGCGCATGGTGGACTGCACCTTTGCGGCATCCCAGCCCTTGTCCTCGGCGAGAACGAACTCCGCCATCTTCATAGGATTGCGCAGCCTCAGGCAGCCGTGGCTCAGCGTGCGCACGTTCTGCCCGAACATCCATTTGTCGATGGTATCGTGCATGAAGATTGTGTGCTGGCTCGGAAACGTGAACTTGACGACGCCCATCACGTTCTTCTTGCCCGGCGGCTGCACCACCTCGTAGTCGCGGATGTCGGCGACGTTCCAGTCGATGGTGCGATAGTCGAGCGGCTTGCCGTCCTTGGTTTCCAGCTCGAGGTCGTGCTGGCGGAACATGGCACCGCTGCGGCGCAGGTCGGGCTGCAACTCGTGGACCTTGATGGATTCGGGGACGCGCCACATCGGCTTGAAGACGATGGTCTTCAGCGGACGCGTGAAGATCGTCGTCTGCTTGCCCGTCTCGCCGACGACGATGCGCTCCGAATGGACGACTGCGCCATCCTTGTAGAGGTAGGCCATGAACTCGGGCACGTTCGCCAGAATGTGCATCTGCCCGAGGTCTTCGGGCATCCAGCGCCACTCTTCCATGTTGGCGAGGATGCGCCGGGCAATGGGCTTGCCGCGATTGGCGAGATAGGCCTGCCGCAACCGCTCGAACTGGGGATGCTTGGGATGCAGGCCGCGCAGGTAGGCAGCAGGGTCCGCTGAAGCGGCCGCCTCGTTGAAAACGGTCTCGGGATCGAGGAGCTGCGGCTTGCGGTCGAGGTTGGAGTTGAGAAGGATCGCCGGCTCCGTGATGCGACCGCCGCGGGCGTGGCGTGCGTACTTCAACAGCGCAAGCGAGATTTCGACGTCGGCTTTGCCGAGCGTCTCCGCATCCAGCTTCGCCGGTGGCGGGATCGCGGGCAGGTTGAATTCCTTGACGTCGAGGCCCCAGTCACCGGCTTTGAGAATTTCCGCGCCGAGAGCCGCACCGCGATCGGTGAGACCTCCCTCGGTCAGCCAGATCGGGGCATCCCGGCGTGCAGCGTAGAAATCGGAAAGGACGGCCCGTTCCTTCAGCTCCTGGGCCGAGCCGTCGACAGGCAGGCTCTTGAGCTTGAAGCGGACGGCGCTGGCGACGGGGTTCGCGTCGACCGGGGGCGCGATAGGCGGCGTGATCGCGGGGTCGGTCGCGACGGGCGCCTCGGCGAGACTGGGCGCAGCGATGGCCGGGGAGCCGGCGATGAGAAACGCCAGGCCCGCGGCGAGCATGTGGTTCGGTATGCGAATCATTCCCCCTCCGAAGGGCGGCAGGCTATCCGAGCCATGCCATTCTGGCCAGCGTGCGGCAGAGCGGGGCCCGGGCATGCGGGAAGGCGCGCCGCCAATGCGCGCACCTTGCATCATGGCCGATTCTCAATGCCTTGCGGGTCTCGGAGGTCGCGGCGGGATACGTCGGTAAGGCGGGGCGGCTTATGCTCAGCCGCGCCCGCGGTAGGGCGGCACGCCCTGGTCGGGCAGCCAGACATCCTGCGGCAGCGTCCCCGTCTGCCAGAAAACATCGATGGGAATGCCGCCGCGGGGAAACCAATAGCCGCCGATGCGCAGGAAGTGCGGCTCCAGGAGCTGCACGAGGCGCTTGGCGATGGCGATGGTGCAGTCCTCGTGGAAGGCGCCGTGATTACGGAATGCGCCGAGGTAGAGCTTCAGCGACTTCGATTCCACGAGCCAGTCGCGCGGCACGTAGTCGATGACGATGTGCGCGAAGTCGGGCTGGCCCGTCACGGGGCACAGCGAGGTGAATTCCGGCGCGGTGA